>Ga0315909_10000016_pt1 | contig 216699 bp, 286 predicted proteins | sample LakEriMetagenome_11_FD_203527 | JGI IMG/M metagenome (GOLD analysis project Ga0315909, IMG submission 203527) | Freshwater fungal communities from buoy surface, Lake Erie, Ohio, United States - Buoy 2 MA125 | ecosystem: Environmental > Aquatic > Freshwater > Lake | place: USA: Lake Erie, Ohio... | reverse complement strand
TTAGTTTTAATTAATTAAACCTTTTTTAATTCGATTCGTATTGATTAAAAAACAATAATATGAAATCAGCAATCGAATTTAGAAAGGAAGCAGCCTCCTTGAGAGATGAAGTTGTAAAAACCCTACTTGCTCGTCGGGAGGAAGTAAAAGAACTTTATGTGAAACTAACAGATAGTGAAGAAAATCCTGAAGGAAACATTCAATTAACTCAGGGTTTTATACATAGTTATATTGATGACCAATCTAACGAAGTAATTGGTGCAATTTCAACGGATGGTGAATTATGTTTATTAGATACGGGTTATGATACTCGTAACATAGAGTTCCGTGATGTTTCAACCTATGGATTAATTTATTTGGTTGAGGAATTAGAAGATATGATTAAGAACCCTGAAACAATAGATATTGTATGATTAAGGAAAAACCAAAAAAAGATAAAATAGAAATTGATTTGACCGGTCCTGAAGGAAATGCTTTTCATTTGATTGGGGTAGCAAATCGACTTTCCAAACAATTGGATTTGGACTCAAATAAAATCAGAGAAGAAATGATGTCTGGTGATTATGAGAATTTGGTCAAAGTATTTGACTCTTATTTCGGTGATTTTGTAATTCTGTACCGATAAATTGATTTTGGATTTTATCAAATAATAACTACATTTGCATCTCTTTCCTGATTAAATGCGTTGACCGGGAAAAGGGCCCATAGCTCAGTTGGTTAGAGCATCGGACTTAAATTAGGGTCGCCATAGAAGTAATTTTATGGTAGTATGTTGTCAAATTCGGTGAACGGTGTAAAATCCCAACGCCGAGCCAAGCCCAGATTATCGGGAAGGTGTAGAGGCTTAACGGCAACCATCCGAACATGTAATGATGAGGATGAAGACAAAGTCCAGACCACAAACCGTGAGGGTGGTGAAAGCTATAGTGGTAAGCATAATCCGCAGGTCGTAGGTTCAAGTCCTACTGGGCCCACCAAAAAAATCATGTTTTCCCACCTCCTGTGATTATTTCAGGGGGTGGGTTTTTAATTTAAATTAAAAATGTAAATTAGTTTTTTAAAGTCGTATATCTAAAATCTTGTCAAATATCTAATCCAAAAAAAAATTAAAAATTATAAACCTTTTTTAAAAAAATCAGTATTGATTAAAAAACACAAGAAAATGGGAAATATTAATAGACTTGAACTTCCTCAAGAAATTAAGGACCGTGTAGTCCTTAAAAACATTAAGCTTGGAATTGGACACGATTTGGCCGGAATGTTTTGTGACATTTGGCTAGACAAAAAGAATATTGGCTATTACAACAATGATGGATGGGGTGGTGAAGCTGATATTCATATCTCCAAGGAAAGTGAACAAAAACTGTTGCAACTTCTGCAAGCACATAATTGGAGGAGTCGAATGTATAATGAATTAGGATGGAACTTTTACGAAAATGAAAGCAAAATTTCTGACCACTCAGTTATCGAGTCTCTGATCGAGCATCTCACCGACGAAAAACAAAAAGAAAAAGTATATAAAAAGATTGCAAAACAGTCTGAAAAAGAAATTTTGTGGGGTTTGTGGGACAATTATACACGTTCAGGATTTAAAGGAGGTTTGTCATTAGAACAAATGGTTAGGGTATATGGTGTTCAAAAGATGCAGCAATTCATTGATAATCAAATCAAAACAAAACTTCAGGAAGGTCAAGAAATATTAAATACAAATTTTGAAGATTTGGGTCTTAAAAAATAAAATATTATTATTTTTGCATTTGAATTTTAAAACTTTCATACATGAAAAAATTCGTCTTGACTATTACCGGGTTACTTCTGATATTCGGTATGTACTATGTTTATAAGAATAAAAATAGACTCTATAATAAATACAAGTACAGAAATACTTCTGATAGAGTAATATTCGACGACAAAGTTGTTATTCCTTCATCGAGTACTGCTGATACAAGTGACCAAGTCAAAGACCTAATCGTTACAGTTAAGCAACTGAATGATTTAAACAAGAAGATGGAGGAAATGAATAATACTAATGTAGATTCGATTTATTCTCTACATGTTATCATTGATTCTCTAAACAATGTGATTGCTTCAAAACCAAAATTGAAAATACAATCTCATCCCTTCGAGAACCCAACACCAATCCCAGTCAAAACTGAAGCAAAAAACACAAATACTAAAAAAATTAAAACTTTGAAAAATGAAAAAAATCTTCCTATTGCTCGTGGTCGTGATGCTGTCGAACTCAAAGAGTTTTTCACAGAACGATATGATCATCGCTGATGATAGCTTGGTTTGTTTTCCAATGAGATATTTATCCTTTATCAAACAAGATTTGATTCGTGGTGATCTAAATGAAAAAAAGGTTGATGAACTTTCTGAAAATATGACCTTTCAACAAAATGAGAATAAATCATTGAAGCAGAAACTTCAAATGCAACTCGATGAGTGTTCTACTTGTCGTGATTCATTGGAAATGAAAAATTCCTTGATTATAAATTATCATGGTCAAATAAATCGGGCAAAGAAAAAGAATATGCTTTACACTGGAATAATAGTAGTATTAACCACCCTGTTCGTACTTAAATAAAACATAACTTGTTAATAATCAAAAAGTTATTAACAAATTAAATTAAATTCATTTTAATTCTTTATTCTGTGAAAATTATATGCTATTTATGTACTCACAAACTAAATTTATATAAAAATAAAATGAAAAAAGTATTTGTTATCCTAAGTCTTGTTGCAACAACTTTTGCACTTACTTCATGTGGCGGTGGATCTGCTACTGAAGAAACGGCCACTGTAGATTCTACGGCTGTTGATTCAACGGTTGTAGAAACCGTAGATTCAACTGCAACTGTTGCTGATTCTGCAACTGTGGTAGATACAGTTAGTGCAAACTAATAATATCTCTCCCCCGACTAAATTAAGGTGAACTAAAAAAAGTTCACCTTTTTTTTAAACCTTTTTTTTTTAAATCCGTATTGATATTAAACTTTAAAACTTAAAAATATGGGTTCAGTTATTGATTACATCGAATGTCCTAATTGCAAGTCTCCTGATTGCTACGATGATTTTTATTACAAAACCGGTGAAGAATATGTTCACTGTTCAGATTGTGGTTATACAAAGAGTGTGACCATTAAAAATCGTGAAAAGAGTTTGGCTGAATTGACGGAGGATGATTGGGAAGTTAACTCAGTAGAAAACCCTTGGGGCTGTTATCGAATAAAAGAGATTGGCAATGTTGGATGGACTTGTGGAACGCTTTTGTCAGAAAAAGAATATAATGAGATATTTGACAAAGTTCAAGAACATCTGGATTCAGTTGATGAGTTCTCCCTATCTAGATATGTTGATGGTAAGGTTATAAAAACTATGGTTGTTTCTTCGGCAAAAATAGTTAATGAAATTATGGAATAATTTAAACCTTTTTATTTTAAATCCGTATTGACTAAAAAACAAAATATTATGAAAATAGAACTTGAAATTCCACAAGGTATTATTGACCTATGCAGAGAATTAAATATCTCAGATGTGAATATTCCTATTGTTTTCAAAGATTATTGTCAAGATAAACTTGGAGTGTATGTTGGTGTAGCAACAAATGATTTCAGGATTTGGACTGAATGTGATGATAACATTTGTGATTATACACCAAAAACAAAGAAAGCATTTGTAGAGGTAAAGATGGTTGTTGAAATTGAAATGGATTCAGAATCTACTTTGGAGGATGCTATTGAGGAAATGTCAAATAACATAGCATCATCTGATTTGATTTCAAGTAATGGTTGTATTGTAGGTGGTAATGTGGATGAATATATCATCCAAAAAATTGAAAAGAGTTAAAATGAACGATAATCCTTCTTCAGTAGATTTGGTTAAAATAGGATGGTGTGATTGGACTAATATCTTGATAATCGCAAGGTCAGAGGATATTTTACTTGCCTTCTTGAAGGAGGCATGGCATTTTTTTGAAAGAACTAATCACGAGGAAGGTAAACAGGTAGCATACTGCGATGTGTATGACGACTCAATAGAAAAACTTAAAATATACATTAAAGAAAACGGGTACGAGAAAAATGTAAAAGCACTAGTACCAGAAAAAGAAGTATTATATCTTAATGATGTTCTAGAAAAAGTTAATGATATTGGTAGTAAAAACTTAAGTTTAAGAGAGTGGAGTTTTCTTGAAAATGTTAAATATTACTATAGCAAGTAAGATAATATTTCATCTTTTTGTTGTTGAGTTAATTTGACATTTTCAATTTTATCATCCAGTATGTCGTAAACATCATAAGAATTTTCTTTTTTATTTCTTTCGAAAAACTTAGAACCTTCTTTGTCAAAAACCCATTTTTTACCGTTTACCAAATAAATTAATTCTTTTGGTTGAGTAGATACAGGTACTGGTTTTTTTAATATTTGTTTAATCTCTTTACTGGTCAAATAAGAAATATTGTTGTTTACAACAAAATTCTTTAATTCTACAAAAGGAACATAGTAGTCAACCCTTAAATCAACTTTATCCTTTCTATCAAAAACTAAGGTCTCTAGTTCATTACCATGCTGAACTAAGAAGTAAATTCTATCACCCTTAGAAAATTCTTTTTTTTCCTTATCAAATGCTGTGAATGTCTGTGGGGATTTTAATTCAATTGCCAGTCTTAGGTCTTTGTCAAAATCCACTTTTTTCCATAAAAAATTAATAGCGTCATCTACTGTTTCTCTAAATTTAGGATAAGTTCCCGGAAAATCAGTATCACTACTATCCAGTCTTAAAAACCTTCTATCCATAAAATGTTTGGTCATGATCGTTTCTTGAATCAATGACCTAATCAAAAACCTTAATTTTTCAATATTTCCCATTAAAAGCTTATTTACTTATAAATATATTTTTTTTTATAAATTTTAAACCTTTTTAATTTAAAATCGTATTGATTAAAAAATGATAGTTATGGAACATAAACAAGTTGTAGATGCTCTAATGAAAAACCACGGTTTCGGAAAAGAAAAAGCAATAGAACTAATTCATAAACACATCGATGTTGTGGAGGTGAATGAAGGTGAAAGTCCAGAAACAATAGCACTATACTTAGAAGAACAATATCTACAAGAAGATTAATATGAAAACGGTAACCATCCATGTCTTTGACAAAAACAGTTCTACAAACGTTTCCCGCACATTCCGGATCGACGGTAGAACAAAAGAAAACCTTGAATCTGAAGTTGAGGAATTCTTTTCAGAAGTACCATTCTCATTATGGTATTGTGATGTAGAATGTTTCGACGAACTGACTGAAGAAGAAAAAAATATTTTAACTGAATTAGACCTAATAGACGCATGAAAAGTATAAAAGTAAGATTCAATTTAGGTACCGGTAAGAACTACATGAAGTGGAAAATCGAGTATCCGGATGGTAAAATAGAATACCATCATCCTACAGATGTTCAATTAAACATGCATGATTGTATACTGAAGAATTACAAAACGACCGCTCAGAAGATATTTGACGGTGCTAATAAAACAGTGTGTGCTTGGGTCCTTTGTAAGGAAATTGAGATTCGAACTGAAAACTTCGAAAAAGATAACGAGCAGAGAATTCGTTATAATCCAAGGGTTCAACCTAATTGGGTTTATAACGGTGAAATAGTGGACGGAAAGAAATTTGACAGTGTTATATCAGTGGACTACGGTCTGTACATTCAAAAATCAATAACAGCATAACATATGAAAAAGAGACTTATAATTTACCGCTTGTTTGATCCAACATATGGGCCTCAAGGCAATGCAAAAACACTCAGTGTGATATTAGATCAAGATAATGTGTTGAGTTATGTTTATTATGGAGGGTGGCAAGATAGCGGGACTCCATTCTCGATATCTAATATGCAACTTCAGAGATCCTTACCGATGAGTCCAAGAAATTTTAAAACAGTAGATGATCTAGATAAAGAAATTCAAGCAGTGCTTGCGACCGGGGTTGGGTCCCGCAAAATAGCTTCAAGAGAAATTTTAAACGATCTATAAGATATGGAACAAGAAAAATGGTACGAATGCAAACTCTCAATGAGTTATAAAGCATCATCTCCAGCTGAAGCAGCTGAAATGCTGCTGGCCAATGTAGCAATGAATCCTAACTGGTATGTACATGTCAAAGAAATAGATAGTGAAAGGTCTTTTGAGGTGGACACTGAAACCGGTGAAACAGAAGAAAAATAAAATAAGTAACAAAAAATAAAAATTTACGTTTAAATTAAAAAAAGATATGCCACGTAATCCAGAAAATAGAAATGAATTTGTAGCGGGTATTCTCCCTACAGTCAAATTACAAAACCCAAATACAGGTCTACAAACTTCTTACTTTGTAGATGGACGATTACAAGAACTACGTAATGTAGATGACTTCATGGATAAGATAACTTGCGTCGATGATGATGTTTGGGATATTTTATCTGAACAAGATCAAAAAACAATCATCTATGAATTTATGGGTGAGACAATTTAAATTTTAAATCAAGGATAGTGGAGGGAAGTTAAAAATGAAAAATATTGTGAATATTAATGTCGGATTAGATTCAACAGCTAAAGCTTATATAAAAACAAAAAAGGATTCTGAAGTAAATCCAGTGGTTATCGGAAATGTAGGCAGCACAAATTCAATAAAATTGCTGCGTTATAAAATGAAAGATGGTACCGTAGCAGAAGAATATGTGCAAATGATAATGACTTGTAATGGTGGTCAAACCCTTTATTTTCTAGCACTTAAGATAAATGAAAGGTATTTAAACTGGCCATCCAAAAAGATTATTAAAAAAGTAAGCGACTATTCTGTAATTTAGTCAAACCTTTTTTAATTAAAAACGTACTGAACAAAAAAACTAAATCATGCAATACGATATCAAAATACAAAATGTTGATTTGAAACTTCTAAAAGACCAAAAACAAGCTCTTTTGGAACTTCAATACAGAACAGATTCAAATAGTAATCCTATTACAAAAACTAAAGAGTATGAAGCTCTTGAAGGTATCATCGCATTGATTGATCACATCCAAGACCAAGCCGTAGTTCAACACGGACTTGATGAGGAAGAAGTATATAATTTAAATCAAGAAAATTAATTTTATGAAGTCAATTGGAGAAATTTATTTTGATCCATCATTCTTTAATGATGAAGCATCGAAAACAATAGGGCAACCCATTATTGGAGAAAATGCCCTCGAAGTACTTGAAAATCGTCGTAATGCTAAAGGTAGGCTTACGGCAGAAGGTCAAATTCATTTAAACAAAATTGTAAATGATCTTAAAACAGTATTTAATGAAGATGAAATAAAAGTCGTCTGGGATAGATTTTGTGGATGCTCCATGTGTCCATGCTCTCCCGGATATCGAGTTAAAATTAATCGTGAAATTAGAAGTCTTGAAAAGTACAGATTCTCCCTATTGATCGATGAAAAGGGAGAATATACTTTTAAGGCTCCTGATTATTCATTTGAAATCGGTAAACCTAACGTTGATAAACTTGAAAAAACATTCTCAAGCAAATGAATAAATTAGTTTTTGACCTAGAAAAATATAAGGAACTGAAACTTTCTTACGAAAAAGCCGTTTCAGAACATAGAGAACAGTTCGTATTTGAGAAAAATATTATACTCACCAGCTACGCAAAATACCTGCTCCAGCATCTTGAAAATGAACTCGGAATTAATAAAAAATAATCAAAAATTAAATAATTTAAAAAAATAATAAAAAATAATAAAAAATTATTTGATTGATTATCAGCAACTTACAACATTTCTTTTATAAGAAATTTGACACGGATAATAAAATATATCTACATTTGTATCGGATTAAGCAAATATAGTTTCAAACAGTCAATTGTTAATTAATCAGTAAAATTCAAAACAAATTAAATTAAATCCCCAAAACTCAATTACAATGGCACGAACAAAAGCGAAATCCGTGAAGCCGAAATTTTCGGCAGATGTTGCAGAGATTTTCTCTCAACTGAAAAAGAAAAATGATGGTGTTAAACTTTCTATGTTGAAGGAGGCTACACTTGTAAAGCAGCTTTCCTCCAAACATAATATAAAGCCTACCATCATCCAGAAAGAAACCAAGTTGTCCATGCCTCATGTTTACAACTTGATCAATCTGGCCTCTATGACTCCACGCATGAAGTCTTATGTTAAAGCTGGAAAAATCCGTGGAACAGATGCTTTGAACATCTTACGTAAAGCTAAAGACGAAAAGGAATTCGTTAAAATGGCTGAGCAATTGATCAATTCAAAGATTGACCGTCGCTTGAAAGAAAACAAGGAAGATACGGCTCCGTCAAAGAAAAAAGAACCAGTGGTATCCGAACCTAAGCGTGGTCGTGGTCGTCCCCGCAAAGAAAAAACAGAACCTACGGTATCTGTGGTAAACAATACCCAGCCAGAGAACAACGCTCGTAAAGAGAAAATCAAGGAACTAATTATGAATTTCTTAGGTAAGAAAATCAGCAAGTCCCAAAACAATTCTCTTAATACGCTTGTTGAAACCCTGATTGCTAACTAATTTTAAGGTCTCAACCCAAAAAGCCGCTTCCAGAAATGGAGGCGGTTTTTTTTTGTCCAGTTATTTTACAGTCCGGACCAGCTCGAGCAGCCCGGAAACTGGAGGCTATTTTCATACAGATATACGAATCTAAATTTTTAATTTACATTTTTTCCGGTGTTTTGAATTAAAAAAATTTTTTAATTTAGTCAAACCTTTTTCTTTTTGTTCCGTATTGATAACAAAAGAAATAAATCACTGTAACTTAAATTAAAAAACTACGTTTAAATTCTAAATTAAAAAAACATGCAAAACTCTGAGACCTTAAAAAAACTGTTCGCACCGGTATCCAAAGTTGAACTAGGTTCAATCCTTCCCGGTAAAAAATTTCCTCGTGCAAATGACCATGCTATTCTGGATGAACATGGTAACATCCTAAGTTTTTGCTCCTCCACCTACAACCTCCGTGAAAATGAAACACTTTACAAACCACTGGAGAAAATGATGAAGGACCAGAAAATTCCCTTTGACCGTAAAATTTCAATTGTTGACGGGACAAAGTTCTATGTAGATTATATTATACGGGATCGAGTTAAATCTTTGACTGTTAATGATATTCTACCAAAATTCTCTGTCTGGAATTCTTATGATGGAACCCTTAAAACAACCCTGAAGTTTGGTTTTTATCGAGTAGTTTGCTCTAACGGACTTACTCGTCCAGTAGGAAACACTGTAAACATCTCAAAAAAGCACCGTAAAGCTGCTGCTGCTGAAGATGGTATGGACTTGAGTATTGCTTCTAATTCTGAAATTATTAATTCTGTTCAACTTTTCCTTTCTGAAGTTAAACAAGATATGGAGGTTTATGAACAAATGAATCAGATTAAAGCTGATGTAAGTAAGATTCTTCAAGTCTCAGAGAAACTAAAATTCTCGAAAAACATTCTGGAAACTGCTGTTGAACGTTTTAATATGGAAACTTCAATAAAAGGTTCTTTGACCTATGTAAACGAGAACGGTGAACTGGTGAATCATGAAGGTAGTCCTCAAACATTGTATACTGTTTATAATGCTTTGAACTACGCTATCTATAACTGTAATACGAAAGAGCTTCCTGAGGCTAAGCTCAAACGTGACCAACTTGTACTGGCTGAGGTACTCGCTTAATCCGCAAATCAGCAATAAAAGCAAGCCCGGTGAAAATCGGGTTTGCTTTTTTAAATTTAAAATAATGATTACTTCTATGTCAAAGCCCAGAAAAATTGATTATTCTGTAAATATTATTGAGGACGATATTCCCGGTAAAATTTATGAAGGTTCAAATTATGAAGCTTATAAGCTCCAGATTAAAAAAAGATATTTTGAAACCGAACTAGGAGAAATCAATTTCCTAATCCGTGACCGTTCAAATAATCTTAAATTTATTCTGGTATACTGCCTAATGAAAGAACCAGAACAAATATTTAGGATCGAATACTATATTAATGATACTATTCAACTTCCTTCAAAAGAAGTAGTTAGAATGAAACCTCTTATGGATTCTGAAATAGCTGAGTTATTTGTCAAAGACCTAATTTCAAATTATATTTCAAAAAAATATAAAATAGTTTAATTTTTCTTAAACGTTTTTAATTTAAATCCGTATTGATTAAAAAAACAGAAAACTATGTTAAAATTCTCTGCGGGTAACGCTAAACTCAAAAACATTATTTCTTTCTCTCTGGCCAGTGGTTGGAGCTGCCCCTTCGCTAACGAATGCTATTCTAAAGCTGATCCGGTGACGGGTAAAATTACTGACGGGGCAAACACTCAATTTCGATGCTTTTCAGCTTCACAAGAAAGTCTTTATCCTGCAGTACGTGAACAAAGAAATCACAACTTCAACGAATTAAAGAATATTAAAACTGTTGAAGAAATGTCGCAAAAGATTCAACAAAGTCTACCTAAAATTAAAAAAAGCGGTGAAGGCAAAATCGTTCGTCTTCATGTAGCTGGTGACTTTTTTAATCAAAATTACTTTGACGCTTGGGTTGTTGTTGCAAAAAACAATCCTGATCGTATCTTTTATGCTTACACAAAAAGTCTTCAATACTGGATCAATCGTATTAATGATATCCCAGTTAACCTTAAACTGAACGCTTCAAAAGGTGGTAAGCTTGATAAATTGATCGATCAATACAATCTTAAGTATGCAGAGGTTGTATACAGTGAACAGGAAGCTATAGAAAAAGGATTGGAAATAGATCATGACGATTCTCATGCATATGATTATAATCATTCTTTCGCTCTATTAATTCATGGAACTCAACCTAAAGGGTCTAAGGCTGCAGCTGCTAAATCACTGTTAGCTAAGCAAGGTTGGACTGGTTATCAAAAGAAAAAGGGAAGAGAGAAAGTTATTAATAAATGAGTGTTGATAATTAAAAAAGGATAATTACTTGTTTACATTCATCTGACAATATACTTTCGGTCTTTAGCAATCCAAAAATTTTAACGGCCATGGTTGAGACCTACATGAGTGTGGTACCGTATCCTCTTGAAGTGAGTGAGGTATCGTCGGAAACAGTCAAAATCCTCGAGGAAGAAAATTATTTCTCTGAGCAATTTGACTTCCCTGAACAAGCAAGAACACTGTTCTTTGACAAGTTCGCTGGATCATTAATCCAAAAGTTTATCGACGGTGATGAATTGATCTGGCAAGAAAGTGAATTCGAGAAGCTGGTGATTCAAGTAAGTGTTGAACAGTCAGTTTATGAATTAGAAATTATGAATCTGGTAGATGTGTTCGAAGATGATTTCGGTGAAAAAATTGTTGTACTGAAAAAAAAGAATGCTGAATTGGTTTTTTAATTTTAAAATTATTATTTTTATAGAGAGCCCTCAAAGCTCTCTATAAATATGATAAATGAAATTAGAGATAAGTCAAGAAAGGTATTTGACTCATGGTTCGAATTGTTTGCAGAAAAAAATGAAATTCAAAATAAAGAAAGATTGTTTGAATTCTTTTATAGTGGTTATCTGGCCGGTACCAGATATCAACCGGGTGAAAGACCATACAGGAATTCAAATATCATGATGGACGACGTAAACAAAAATTTAGATCTATGACTGACGGTAAAAACAATAGGAACAAGAGTCCTAAACATATTAGTGAGATCATCAAGGAGGCAAAAAAAACTTGGCTTAAACAACGAGTTGATATTTACATGAATTCAGACGAGTTCAAAGAAACGCTAGATCAAGCAAAACATATTCAACTCATGTTTATATACATCGATGGAGATCCTCAGTATATCAGAACTATATATTTAAATTAAAATACTGGTCCATTCGTCTAGGGGTCTAGGACATCTCCCTTTCACGGAGGAAACACGGGTTCGATTCCCGTATGGACTACATAAATTAAATGGTCAGGTGCGTACCGGAAACGCAAGCGATAAGGTGATGGTGCTTAAGCATACTTGGACAACCTTGAGTTGTCAAAATACTGTCGGGTGGTGTAGCACGACCGACGTTGAAGCCTTATCCTCTACACAATACAGGTTCGAATCCTGTCCTGACAACAAAAATTAAAATTATGGCTTGGATAATATTTTATTCAAGTATCTGTATATTAGGCATAATTGCCGTTACAAGATATTTTAAAAACAAATAGTCAGGTGGCGGAATGGTAGACGCTACAACGTGCGATGGCAGATGGAAACCCTTGAGGTAAACCCATAGGAGAAGAGACACACATACTCTTCATACAGGTTCGAATCCTGTCCTGACTACAAATAAAAATGGAAACTAAAATTATTACTTTTTCCTGTAGTGATTCCGTTCATGTGTATCCACCAAAATGTGGCCTTATACCTAGAACACCGTACAGAGTTCATAACAATATTTATAACGCTGTCAAATACTTAGAATCAAAAGGAGTAGTAGAACCAAAAGTAATAATAGAAGGTAAAAGGTAATATAGCTCAGTTGGTAGAGCAATTTTTGAATACCAAAAGTAATTTTTCTTTTTTTCTTAATATTTATTTTAAAAAATATTTTGAAAAAAGATTTGGAAAAATTAATTAATGAAGGTAAAACTAACATTGAAATTGGGAAATTATACAATGTTCATAGAACAACAATAGCTAAGTGGTTAAAAAAGCATAAAATTTTTAGAGTAAAAATTAAAAATATAAATTGTGCTTTGTGTAATAAAAAATTGAAGGAAAATTCTCATAATAGAAAATGTTGTGCAACATGTATAACGAGAATTAGACGTTTTAGATTAAAAAAAAGAGCAGTAGAATATAAAGGGGGGAAGTGTTTAGATTGTGGTTATTCTAAAAGTTTAGCTGCTTTAGAATTTCATCATCTGAATCCAGATGAAAAAGATTTTTCAATTGCTGAAATGAATCACAAATCATGGGAATTTATCAAAAAAGAATTAGATAAATGTATCATGCTTTGTTCTAATTGTCATGCAGAAAAACACACAAAGTATGATGATGAATTATTTTTAAATTTTATTTAATTACCACAACTTATTTTTCAAGCGATTCTAAATATCCAATCGCATCCCGGTAATCAGAAAAAACATATTTGTTTTTCATCGGTTCATTTGAATTGATTACCATACAGTAAGATTCATTACTGAATTCTAAATAATTATTTTTTCCGTTAATAAAGTATTCCTGTATAGAATAGGAATCTAATTTTTCATCCCCATCAACATACGACCTTACAGTAGCTCTATCGTTAGAGTTAGAATTTAAAACTATCTCGTAAACATCATTATTTTTTAATTTGATCTTTGACAAGACCAAACCGTATTGATTCCTACGAACACCTTTCAGCTTATCATTTATATTTAAGTTTATATAATTTGCATCAGTCAAATTAATATGCTCTATCTCAAAGTTATTTTCTATGAATTCCATTTAATAAAATTAATTATAATATTATAATAAACAAAAAAAACCCGCAGATAAATCCTGCGGGTCTTCGTGGTGTGGTTTGGGTTAAGGGTTACTTTTTGTTCATTTTGAGCTTTTGAATCTTTTTGTAAATATCAGCAGCCTTTTCATAATTCTCCCTAGCTGCATAGATCTTTTCTAATCTCTCAAGCTCTTCCAGAGTCTCTCCCTTGCTGATAGATTCAAAACTATATTTTATAGGTTTGACCTTGTTGGTAAAAGAATTGTCTTCTGGTTCGAAAACATTGTAAATCTCTCCCTGCTCATTATCCGGCTCCGGATCATTTACAATAGGTTTGGTCTTGATTTTGGTATTTGACTTTTTCTTTGCCGTACCAGAATCATTCTTTATGTCCTTCCACAATCCCGCACGGAATAATTCAATTGGACATGCTGGTCTTTTTAAACCCGTCAAATTAAATTCCTTCCTGATCCTTTCATATTCCTCCTCTTGCTTTTTGAAATTAAAAGGATTGCTATGCTCAGCTTTTACAAACTGACTGTGGATATGACAAGCTTTTGAGAATTCCTTGTCTTTCATCATCTTGTCTAAAACCTTTTTTCCAAACTCATCATTGTTGAGAATTTTGCCTTCGTAAGAACAAAAGATCTCCTCATGATTACAACGTTTGCATTTGAACAAAAGATATTCGCAGTTTTCACCCCAGAAGTTTATAGCTTCATTCTTGTGATCCAACATTTTACAAAGAATTCCCATAACTATATTTTTTAATTTAAATTATTAATATGAACCCAACAGAATAATTAGAGGCACCACTGTCAGACCAATTGTCAACCAAGTTGTTTTAGCAACATCCATGGTTCTCTCCTGCTTGTATACAGTTTTCGTATCCTCCACACGGAAATTAAAATTATATTCCTTTGTGGTACCACCAACAGTCATTGGCATGAACACTCCGAACTGATCACCTTTAGAAGTATAAGATGGTAATAGATCTTTCTTTTCCCATCCACCCGGAGATGAACCGTACTTACTGTAATAACCCTCTCTCCAATAAACATTATCCGTAGGTACAATTACATCGTCAAATGTCGTACCCGCAGGAATCACACTTGGAGGCTGTGCTTGATTGCGGTCAGTGAATTTGACTCCAGCATGCATCACCTTTCCGGGATTACCATTCTTAATAAACAATGATTCGTCCCATAGAACCTTGATCGTACTGGAAGATTGATTTCTCATAACCATAGAAATATCTTTCTTGCCAACAGCGAAAGAGGCAATGATGGTGGAATCAGTGTAAGTCAAAGCATCACCAGTGTCTTTGACATTTCCTTGCTGATCTACCAAGCTGAACTTGTAATCATTGTAAGGAACACTTTGTGTAGTATAGCAGCTACTCAAGCTTACTACACCAAAAAAAGCAATAACGTAGAAAATAGTGTTTTTCATTTTAGAAGTTGTTTTTAAATTGTTGTTAAATACTTATACGAGTTCAAATTTTTGTTTCAACCGACTAAATGTCCTACTCGAAATATTCAAAATACGAGAAGCACCATTCAATGTACCTTCACTTTCTAAAGCTGAAATCAACATGTCTTTTGTAATGTTAATCGTTGAATTGCGTTTACGCTTATTCTCTGGCTCTTCAACTTTGACATTTTTTGTCGAGACAATCTTCCAGCAACCAAACTTGCCTTCCTCGATTTTACCGAAACGGAATGTGTAACCTTCTCTTACACGACGAGCATATGCCATTGCTGAACCATATACATTTTTGTAAACTGGGTCTTTAATACTTTCTGCGTTAAAGGCCAAACAATCACCAATCTCCATATCCGCAAATGGATATTTAGGAGCACGTTTTGGCATCTTAGATGCAACTGTTTTTTCAGGTACCGGTAGGTTTTTAATGATTTCAAACATAGTTTTTAGTTTTAGATTTTTCAATTTAAACGTAATGTCTTATCACAAAGTTACATCTTTTTTTCTTCTTTTATCTTTTTTAGTTCTAAAAGACTGTTTTTTATCGCCACAAGTATTTCAATATTCTGTGTCTCGATCATGAATTCTACGAACTTGATCTGATTGTCTAAGTTCGGATCTATTTTTGGTATTTCCATCTTACTATTTTGCAGTTTATTTTACCGTATTCTTTTTTCTGAAAGTTACATATAAGGTTGTAAATGTTTCTTTGACCCATTGGATTATGACTATGTACAAATACCTTTTTTAACTCTTTATTGTTCCTTTTACAATAGTCAATTAACCATAAAGCACAATCATATCCAGTTTTAAATTTAAAAATCTCATATCTCGGATCTGGCGGATTCCTAAAACCCCCATTCTCAAAAAAGAAATTAGTATGCTCTAAATTTAAATCATGGTCAAAGGAAATAATCTCCGGAATACCATATGTTTCAATGTACTCCACAAAATCATCATAATCACGGACAATATAGAATATTCTTTTTAAATGAATAGGTGGCTCTCTGGTATCATCCAGAAATAACCACCTATCCGTTTCAAAAAATCTTTTTAATCTTTTAAATATTCTTTTTAGTTCTTTCATATATCACCCGTTGCTTAGGCTGCAAGCAGGTGAGAAATCTTGTCAAAACTTCCGATCTTATTCTTGAGCTTCTCCTTGGTCCTTAACAAGGTTACCTTCATAAGGCTTAGTCCAATGTTAAGCTTAGCAGCAATCTCATCATAACTCATCTCGTCAAAGTAATAATGAATGATGATCATCCTCTCTCGCTCATTCAAACCATTCAACAAGTTCAATACAAATTCTCTACGTATCCTCTCTGTAGACTTGGCTTGCATCAATTCCTCCGGATTAATATCTCCAGAATCCAACTGGTTCGAATACACTGTGCTGAATTCAGATCCCTCATCTCTGGTTTCCTGAATAGCGATCGATGCATTTCGATTGCTGTTAACTGGTTCGTTCTTATTCTTCCTTATATAATCTACGACGTAATTCTTGACAATACTCCACACCCAAGAATTAAAAGTATACTTGACCGAGTATTTGTCAATATTTAAATAAATTTTTGTCAAAATCTCTACAGTCAAATCATTGGCCAATTGCTGGTCTTTGACAGACATAAAACAGTGATACTGAATATAACGGTAATACCTGTTGTATATCACCTCATATGCATTCACATTTCCAGATTTGATTTCTTCTAGCATCTTAAGATCTTGTAGATCCTTATCTGCAAACTTGGCCTTTTTTTCCTTCCTTGAATTTTTCATGTTCCTCGTTGATTTATATTGTTTAACTTAATTAATAACTTAGAAGACAAATATCTGTTATTTTTATGACATAGACAAGCAATGTGAATAAATAATCTTTGTCTTTCCTAACTTGTTGATTTTTATATTGTTATATTTCTAACTTTTTTAACCATAATGTTAAAAACCTTGTCATATTGAGTCAAATGCCGTCATTTTATCCTAACTTCAGTCATCTTTTCTGATATTAAATGGCCTTTGACATCCAAAATATATGTAACTGGATACAGGTAATCTCCGTTTAATCTAATCCCGGGAAGAGCATTCCCCTCCATCAACGAATAATAAAATTCATAATCCTTATCATACTTATATCCATCCCGGAAAGGAATCTTGGTAAGAACATAACTGAATTGGTCAAAAGTCACCCATTTAATATTAGTCACAAATTCAGTATATCTTTCAAACATCGCTTGACCCTCCTGTCCATTTTTTAGCGTAACCAGACCCCAACCGTAAATATCATTATCTAGATCACCAGACTTCAACAAATAATCCATATCCGGGGAATATTTCCAAGAATACATTTTTTCATTGGATGACCGAGTATCATTAACATATACGGTAAACTGGTTCCCGGTATTTAAACTGACTCCAAAGAACCTGAAGTATCCATATTGTTTTTTATGTGATAGGTAAACAATATTATTTTTTGAATCATAAGCCTTGAATTCATAAGATTCAATATCATTATAAATCTCAGGATTGGTCAAATTCCTAAATACTATATTCATTCCGTCATCCGTCATTAACCTTAATTCAATAGTCTGATCAACTAATGTATCATGGAAAACTTTTGAATTTAAACTGTTAATAGGAGGAACCACCGGTCCCAGTCCAAAATTCATGGAATCCGGATTCGTTAACATGGACCTAAGACAAAGCTCATAATATTTATAAGGCTCCTTTTTGCTCATGTCTTCCCCGTCCACAAATTCGTGATCAACGTTCCTGCAGGTTGGGATCCTGAGTAAAAGAACCAGTATAATTAAAATCTTGCTCATTTATTGTTTTTTTACTTCCTTTACAATCAATACTAATATAACTAAAAAAGGTTTAAGAAAATTATATTTTTTTTCTTCAACTGAAATTTTACCCAAAAATGTAAATTATTTTTTAATAATCGTATATCTGAAATATTAAATCGACCTGTAACTTCCCGCAGGTCCCTTACGTTTAAATTCAAGATGACACTGGAACAAAAAAAACAAAATGAACTATTCTTCATAAGAATAATAGCAACCCTTAACGAAAATGGTGTTTACTGTTTTCCTGATGCGGGATCAATATTCACCAAAAAAAATGGCATGCTCGTAGGTACCGTCAAAGACCTCAGTACTGTCAAAGACCTCGTAACCCCGGAATTCTTTCAGAGGTATTTTACCATCCCTAATTATAACTAATGAAATATATCTATTATGAAAAAGCTCATGGGACTTGGACTGTAGGTTTTTATACCCCGGTAGGAAAATGGATCGAAGAGTCAAATTTCCACTCAAAACTAGAAGCTGCAAAAAGAGTCGCTTGGCTTAACGGGGAAAAAATCCCAACCTTTACTGAAGGGAATTTGACAGTAGAAGAACTTTTAAATTATATAGAAGATTTTCTATCCAACCCAGATTCCAGACAAAAACAAATTATGTTCTCTAGGTTAAAGAACATCCTTCGTAAAATTTCATCTGATTTTTATTTCGTGGATCAGATCACTGAAAAGCATTTTATGAATACCCGGAACTCCGGAACCAAAACTTGGAATCTTTTTCTGGAAACCGTAAACAAAACTCAAAAGATCCGAATAGATTTAAAAGAGTCAGAAGAATTTAAATCACAAGATTAATTAATAAGCCCCCCTTCCTTAATCCCCGGTGTTTGGTCTTTGACCCACTGGGGATTTTTTATTGGTTGGATTTTTCTAATTCATTTAACATAATGTAAATTATAAGACACCCTTTTTTTGGATTTATCTAATACCACAAACAGTTGTTTTTTAACCCCTTATCTTTTGTTTAATTTTAAAACCCTCAGGTTAAACAACAGCCCCTTTTTAAATTTAAAATTTATTTTAATTTAATTATTTTTTTAATTAAAAATATATCAGCTTTTTAAATTTAAAATTACCTACAGTCAAAGTCCAAATTAAAAGTTTTTTTTAATTTAAAATTCCCACATTCCCCCACTTTTAATTTAAAATTTTTAATTTAAAATTATTACCACAGTCAAAGACCATCGTTAAATTCCAATTTTAAATCTAAAAGTTTCTTTTAAATTTAAAAGTTTCTATTGTTTTTTGAGGTATTTGACTGATTATCAACAAATTAAATTAAAAATTAATTTGGTATTTGACTTAAGTATTTGACTTTCACATAATTGGTTGAGAATTTTCTGGGAAAAAAATTAGAAAAAAAAATGTACAGAGTTGAAAAAAATGTATTTAAAAAATTAAGTGAACTATATCTACATTTTTTTGAGTACTTTATCCCACATTTTACCACTGTATCCCACAAAAAATCGATCATTAGGTTAAATTCCAGCATGTCTATACTTCTCCCTATCCAAAACAGCAAAAAATCGATGGTTGAGAAGAATGTAGACGGAATTCAAACCTGCATTTTTTGGTCAAAAAAAATTGGTCAAATAAATTAAATAAAATAATAAATAAATTATAAGTTCTCCCCATAGTAAAATACCAAAACAAACAATAATAAAATTAATTCTTTAATTAAAATCATCGGTAAAAAAATAATTAAATAAATTAATTAAATAAAAAAAACAAAGCTTAGCTCTCCCCACAAAAAAGAATTAATAAATAAATTAATTCAAAGTCAAATACCAATACGAATTAATTCAAAAAAAATAAATTAATTAAAAAAAATAGATCAGGAATAAATTCGGATAAATAGATGGTCAAATAACTTTTAAATTAAAAAGTATAGTTCTCCCTATGGATATCAACTTCTCCCTGTGTATATCTATCTCTCCCTGAGGTGTGGATAAGTTTGTAACTTTGTGAATAAAAAATACGTTCAAATACGAAACAAATATTTAAAACAAATTATGAAGAAGGAGACAAATTACCAAATGGAGCAGGAATCAAAAAAATGGACTGGCGAGGAGTTACTAGCTTTTTACAGAAGTTTTAGTTCGGGTAGTTTTCTGTATGCTGCTCAGAACGATCTGGAGATGAGTAATTACATTCATGCTTTGTCATATTACAAAAGGGCAGAGATCACCAAGAAGGTTCACTTTGAGGGAATCAGTAAGGAAATAATCAATACATCAATTTTGGCAGCACACGAGGGTTTCTTAAGGAATTTCGAGAACCGGGTAAATAAGGGGGATGAGAACCTTTTCAGTTATATTTTCAAGGACACGGAATTATATCAGAAGGGTGGAGTTTACAATACTGAGGAAGCGGTTTACGCCATGAGGGACGAGGTATTGGGTGGTTTAATAAACGAGTTTCTATATAAGTTGGGTACGAATATTTACAACATAGAATCGTTTCAAAGTCCTTTAAAGGATCTTATGAAGTACAATCCGGTAATTCACAAGGGGTCAAAGTACAATTGTTACAAGAACCACATTTTGACTGATCCGTTTGGTCTGATGGTATTTGGGAGTTCTATGTTATTCCAAGTAAAAATGGGTATGGAGGACATCAATGACTTTGACTCATTTTGCGACAAGTTCGATGAATTTCTAAGGGTTGTATTAAACCAAGCGGAGATTGGATTGGAGTCTGCGGTAATTGAGGGGGAATTCGATGGGGATATTAAAAGGATATTCGATGTGGTAAGTGGGAGGAACATGGAATTTTTCTTTCACAATTATGAATTGGTTTTTGACCAAGTTGCGAAATAATTAAAATAATTATTATATTTGTCCTTAATAAAAGAAATTATAAATTATTAAAAAAATAAAAAAGGGGTTATGGATATGAATTTCTTTATATTACTGGTAATATTAATAGTTGGTAGTTTAATTTATCTATCATGGGATATATACACTGTTCATGGAATAGGTGGGGTATTCTCGAAATTATTTTCTTGGGAGGAGCGATTACGTTTGGAATTAAAGATAGATAACAGGAATTGGGACAGACTTGAGATGGGTGAAAAAGAAGTCATCAAGAACATTTATTTCACGGCAAAGTCACATGGGGTCAAATTCAATATTTCCAACGAGGAAAAGATAGGATATCCACCTGATGGTAAAATGATGGTATCTGGATATTTCATGGGTGACGAGAATGGGAATCAACCGGAATTGGGATTAGCTGTTGGTGGTTCAAAACAGGATTGGTTATTGATTTTATTACATGAGTCTTGTCATATGGATCAGTGGTTAGGAAAATCTTCTATATGGTCAAATGGTCAATTAGCGGGAAAGGATGTATATGATTTACTGGAAGAGTGGATAAATGGTAAGGAGTTACAGGGTTGGGAAATCCATAAGATAATCAAATCCTGTATAGATATAGAATTGGATTGTGAGAAAAGGACTGTGGAGAAGATTCGTAATTATGAATTATTGAATATAGATAGGGTTGAATATATTCAGAAGGCAAATTCCTATATAATGTTTTATGGGGCGATTTTAAAGAAAAGGAAGTGGTATGTAAAGGCTCCTTATATTGAAAAGAATGTATGGATGAGGATGCCAAAGGCATTTTTAGAGAAGAGTAATTACATTGATGTTAAATCTGAGTATATGGATTTATACGATCAGTATTGTTATTAGGGGGGGTAGACAAATAATTTAAAGTTTTTATATAGAAATGAAAAATGTAGTAGATTTAAATGATTTAGCTAAAAGGCTAAAAAGACCATACAAGATAGGTATTAACCTATGCTTGTTTTTTATTTTAGGGTCATTAGGGATGTCACTATTTTATATTAAGGGGGGTGAATCCTTTATTTTCTTAGCAATTGCATTTTTAGCGTTATTTTTATCGCTTTGGTTTAGGAAAAGGTTAAAATACATAGAGGACAAGATTTATCTATGGGGTACTGAGGATGCTTGGAATTATTTTAGGGGTAAAAAAAAATAAATTAAAATAAAATAAATTAAGAAATGAAAAGGTTAATCAATTTAATTTTTGCTATTTTTTTATTGAATTCTGGATTTCTATATGGTCAAAAAGCCAAAAAAGTTGCTACTGGGGTAATTGGATTTGACACTCCTGAATACTTGGTTACTTACGAGGTAATTCCATTTGTCAAAAAAAATGACTGTAATTATCCAAAAAACAACACGATAATATTCGAGGTTCCAACGACTCAACAGTATTATGAATCAATCAAGATCAATCAGGAGGTAACATCTTGGTTTAGGGTATTTGGGGATGATGGGGGAAATGTATCTGGGAACATCATTGACAAAAACAAAGAGAGGTGGAAATTGATAATTGTAGGTAAAAGGATAATGAGTAAAGAAGAAATAGAATAACAAAAAAAATTAAATTTTTAAAAAATGGAAAAAAATAATAATAATCTTAGTTTGAATGCGAAAATATTCTTAATGGTATTTTCATGTATTTTTATAATCGGATCATGGTTTTTCATATTTAAGCCAGTCAAAGAACGAAACGATTTAAAGATAGATGATCTGTACAAATATTCTTATAATGAGGATAATCCTTTTGAGAAACCTTATATCAGGTATTACAAGGTAATAGATATAAAGGACGATTATGTTTTATATATTGATACGGTAGATGGTGACACGATGAACATGAAAATCAGGAGTTTTCTTATTGGGACGGAAAAATTAGATTAAAAATAACGATATGATTCTTGAAGAGATGGGTTGTCCATTTGAGTTTGCATTTAAAGAATTATTATCTGGATGCAAGAAGATGGCAAATGAATATTACCCAGATAGTGTTTTTCTATTTTGGGGTGAGCATTGTTATTTTCAGATTGATAACGAAAAGAAGATTTTTTGGCTTTCTCATTTTGATTTTGACGAAATGGTAAAAAACAATGATTTAAGTGAATATGAAGTTATGGAAGCGATAGATATGATAATTAATAATTATGAAGACAATAAAGACAAGGAGAGGTTAGAAATTATGTGTTGGGGGGAATTGAATTCCTCTATGTTAAAAATTGAATATGCTAAAGGAAATTTTAAACCATTATAAAAAAATAATTTTATAAAATGAAAACTTACACTATTATCGGAAAAACTCAATTAATTGAGTATGTTACTTACACAGTAGAGGCAGAATCTGAGGAAGAGGCTTTACAAATCGTTATGGATGGTGAAATAGACGACAATGATGATCATTGGACCAGAGATGTTGGTGGTGGCCCTACTTATGAAATTAAAAAATAAAACAAACAAAAAGTCAAATACATGGAAAAGAAACCTTCATTAAAAGTTTATTTTACGGAAACAGAAACTCATTTTACGCAAAAATATGCGGTAATTGTTAATGAGGATACGCATCCAGAATTAAAAGGTATGAATATAGAGGAGATGAAAAAATATGTAGAAGAGAATATTTCTAAAATGAAAGCGGTTAATTCAGAATACTCTGCTAATTTAGAGGATGAGGTGATGTATGCGGAGGAAGAATGGAATAGATATTACAACGAATCCAGTCAAACTGTTATTGAGGAATTGACTGAAGAGGATTTGGTGCAAAATAACAGAGAGGAAGATGAGGATGATGAAGAAGATGAAGATTAAAATAATTTATAAATAAAAAAACTACAAAAAAATGGCAAAATATAAATTGATTTTATCTGGTTGGGAACTTGAGGCTTCTGCACATTCTTTAACTCAGGATGAGTATGACGAAATAATTTCTTCCAAAGAAGAAAATGATTTTGAAAGTTTCCATGATATGATGGATGAGCTTGAATATATCTTAGAGGATTATTTCCGATGGGATACTAACCATTTTACTATTTCCTGTGCGTTTTTATATGAAAACGACACTTATTTCAGTGTTTTGGATGAGAATGATGTTGAAGTCTTATCATTTAAATTGTGTGATATAAATCACGATTCTGAGAAATTTGAGGAAGTTGAAAGGGAAGAGTATGATGCTGATCCTGAAACTTGTGGTCACGATTATATTTTGTTTGCCTCTGACAGTAACAAGGGTCAAATATATGGTTGTGAATTTGAATCAGATGAAGTTCCCAAAATCGAGGATTTTGATTATCTAGACAATTACATAAATACTCCGGAAGGAGAAATAGATATTCTTGAGGAAATATATTTCAAAGGAGAAAAATTAGAGAAGAATTTCGACTATACTGATACTAGAGGAAAATCTTCTGAAACGGATATATTCATAAAATAAAAGAAAAAACCATGAACAAACCTGAAGGATTTGAAGATTGTTTATCTTCATTTGGACCAATGATTTATGATTCTTATAGTGGAGAAACTATAAGTTGGGGATTTAGAATCACAAGCCATATTGGAGAGGAGCGATTTTCTTCATTATCAAAATTTGGTGGTTTAAAATGTGTTTATCCAAATTGGTTTTTAATAACCAGAAACTTAACTGCTGAAGAGGCGATACACTTATATGGTCCAATTACAGAAATAGAAAGAGGTCCACGAGGAGGTTTCAAATCTGTAACATTCGGGGACAAGAAATTCAAAACAAAATTAGATGGTTTATGATACAATATGAGGAAAGATCAGTTTATAGAAATAACTGAATGGCAGAAAAAAACTTTCAGTAAATCGACTTCTTTGTCAAAGATCTCACATTTAAAGCAGGAATTAGAGGAATTAATTTCTGATTTAAAGGATAGGTCTGAAAACAGGAGTTTGGAGTTCGCTGATTGTTTTTTATTGTTATTTGGTGCAGCAGCTGCTGACGGAATGAGTTACGAAGATATTTGTGATTGCATAGATGAAAAGATGAAAATAAATTATCAGAGGAATTGGGGTAAACCTGATTCTGATGGTGTTGTTAATCATTTAAAACAATAATGTTGTTAACTGAAATAAGAACTGATGCTGAATACGAGTTTTTAAAATTATGGAACTCGTGTGAATGGATGACATGGGATCGTTATCCTGAATCTATATTTATGGTTTCAGAAGGAGAGGTTTTATTCGAGCAGGATTGGAAAAACAATTATTTATATTGTAAATATACAAAGGTATGGTCTTTATTTGAATTAGAGTTTGGATATAACAACATGCAAATCAACGATATGATCTCAGATTTACTAGAAGAGCATTTAAAAAATGAGGTATTGACACCTTTTCATTTCAGTTTCAAGCCACTGCACGGAATAGAAGAGCATTTCAAAAAGGGGGTATTGACACCACCTGTGATGGAAGTGGGGGTGGTGGAGGTGGTGTCCGTTCAATTAGAAGAGCATTTCAAAAAGGGGATATTAACACCTACACATGAAGGTGGATACAGAAATTCACAACTGGAAGAAAAAATGTCAAAAGGAACATTAAAACCATTCGTAGGTTCCTTAATTGACCATTTTGAAATAATTGATAAGTTAAATCCGGAAAATGCTCCAACAAAAATTATAAAAAAAATTATAAATCGTTCGGATAATGTAATAAATTAAAGAAAATCAAATTAAATTTTAATTGCATGAAAATTTTATTTAAACAAAAAGAAGAATCTTTTTTATGGTATAACATTAAATGTTTTTGTTTATTGTTATTGGGGTTTTTATTAATTACCTCCTGTTTTACTCCGCAATCTGGGTTATCTACATATCAATCCAAGAATGTGGTAAAATTCTCTAAGAAAAAGAATTATCGTCCGAATAAGGGTAAAAATGGTCCAAAATATGTTCGTCCGGGCAAAAGAGGTGAATTGTATCATCCAGCAGTAACAAAAGAAACACGAAAAATTAAAAAAAGCGAAATTCGTCGTCAAAGAACTGGGGGAAATTAAAAGTATAATTTATTTAAAATAAATAAAACACATCATGAAAAAGAAAAACATAATTAAAGTTGATTTAAGCGGTTGTAAAAACTGGAATGAGTGTATGAAGGTAATTGAATTAGTGTCATCAGGTAAAGTTAAAATTACAGTAGAAAAGTTATGAATAAAGAACAGATTATTGATGAGGTTTATAATAATTACTTCATTAAAAAAAGTGTTGAAAGAGGGTCATTTGGAATTAGTGGTTTAATATTATCAAAAGAAGAATTCATCGATAAATGTAAAACCGATTCCGAATTCTCTGAAAAATGGGGACTAAAGATTGAAGAACGAGAGTTGAGTTTGGAAGAAAGAATGGACTTATCCCGAGAAAAACGGCGTACCTACTGGAATTGGCCATATTGGAGCTTTGAAGAAATGGAATGGCATTTGACGAATGAATGGAATATCCCAACAAAACTAATCACACTAACATACAAAGATGAAAAAATAGAAATTTATGAATAAAGAAAAATATAACCAGATTATTGATGAAGTATATGATTTTTATTGTAAATCATTTGAGAACCAATCTGAAATAGAAAGATATTCTTTTGATACAAATCCAATGACTAAAGTTATGTTTGTTGAAAAAATTAAAAATCTTGATTGGTTCTCTGAAAAATGGGGATTGAAGATTGAGGAAAGAGAGTTGAGTTTGGAAGAAAGAGTAGATTATAAAAAGAAAAGAGATGGTATTGCTCGAACTTTTGCACCATATACCCATCAAATATTAGATGGTTCCAACATCCCAACCAAACTAATCAAAATAACATACAACAACGAAACAGTGGAAAGTTATGAATAAAGAACAACAAGAATTATTGGATGAAGCGTATTTGAATTATTATTATTCTTGTATTAGAGAAACAAAAAAACAAGAACGCGAAATGATTGCAAAGGGTGGTTGGTTAACATTATGTTTAACACCATTTTTTGAAAAGAAAGAAGAATTCATCAACAAAATAAAAACCAATCCAGACTTTGCCAAACAATGGGGTGTTACTATATACACTGTAGTTGAAGATGGAAATATTAAAATAGGGGTTAATTACAACAACAAAACAATAGAAAGTTATGAAAGGAGCATTGACAAGAAATAGTGAAGGTGTCTGGATGGTAAAGTGGTCCGACCTGCATTCTTTTGGACACGGAACGCATTGGATGTTTACGGAATTATCACCTGATTCTAATTCAATACATTTTATCAAAGATGGTGAAATAAGATATAAAACTTTAGAGGAAGGTGAAAAAGTTGAATTTGAAATGGTAACGAGTGGGTATGATGAAAAAAATTTTACGCCATTTAGGTATGCTAAACTAATATTTCCGGATGTTTACGAATTCCAAAAAGAAGAATGGATCAAAGAATACGTTATTAAAGGAAATATTTTATTTTCAATAGATGAAATTTCAACAATACGTGATGGTGGAACGATGATGTTGTTCAACCGTGGTATGAAACAGAAACCGTTCTACATCCACAAGGACAATTGGACGCTGCATAACGATTATCCGACAACAGATGAAAATATGGTAAAAGATAAGGCGACTCAGGTTTACATATTGGATAAATTGGAAAAATATAAGAGAGATTGCGAATTTAACCTGAACGAAGTTGATAATATAATTGAAAAAGTGAATATGTCATGAAAGGAGAAATAAAATAATCGAACACTTTGAAAACCATATGAATAGTTGATAATTAAAAAAAAAATTCATGAACAGATTTTTGAAAAAGAAATTAACCTATAATGGTTTGGGAAAACTATCTTCAGAATTAGAAAAAATAAGTCCGGAGGATAGTGCTAAAGTTGCATTAGGCATCCAGATGGTTTTTGAAAATTTTGATTGTGAACCAAATGGCGGGATAATATTTGACATAATAGATTATCTAAATTACAAATCAATTAAGACTGAAAAAAAAATTCATAATAAATCATATAATGAAAAAAACAAATAAAGTAGTTGTTATTGATAACTTATCAATGGTAGATAAAATAAATTTATCATGGAAGGAGAAATGATCAAAAGGGGCGATGTTTGGTTCGTCCAATATGAAGATTACGGAGGTTGGGGTTTAACGGAGATTGTGAACCGTGAAATACCCTTGCATCCGGATAATCTAGAACAGCTAAAAATATACGATAGGGTGTTCGACCACATTGAAAGCAGGATAATGTCAAACCCCAAAGTCAAATTCGACTTAGTAGAGATTTCTGATGAGAATAATGATAAATCTGAAACAACAAAAACATTATGTGCAAAAGTACATAACTTTTAATTTATGAAAATATGGCATATCAGTGATACCCACACTTTACATGGGTTTCTCAAAATTCCTGATGGTATTGATATGATTATTCATTCCGGTGATGTTTCAAATCCATCAAGTCCCTATTTGAATGAACCGGAGGTATTAAATTTTTTGGAATGGTTTTCTAGTTTAGATATCAAATATAAAATATTTGTTGCCGGAAATCACGATACCAGCATCGAAAAGAGGTTGGTAACTCCGGGCCAAATACACGCTAAAGGAATTATCTATTTAGAAAACTCTTCAACACAGATTGGGGGAATAAACATTTGGGGCACACCATGCACACCTGAATTTGGTGTAGGTTGGGCATGGAATAGGAAACGTGAAAAGATGTTCAAGGTTTGGGATTCAATTCCGGACGATACTGATATTGTAATTTCTCACGGACCACCAAAAGGAATTTTGGATTTGACAATTGATAGGAATAATAATTATGATTTGTGTGGTTGTTCAAACATGAAGAAGAAGATGTTGGAATTACAACCTAAATTATGTTTGTTCGGTCACATTCATAATTGTGGAGTAATTACGAATGCTGGTACAAAACAAGTGTACGGATGCAGGACAATATTTTCCAATGGAACTTGTGTGGAGGATGGAAAATTTGATAAGGGTATTACATCTCATGGAAATATTTTAGAAATATAAAATAAAAAATAAATTATTATAATCATGAAAAAGAAAATAACATTCAAATTATTCAAGGAAATTTTACTTTCACACAAAAGAAGTATTGTTTTAGCGTGGCTATTTTATTTTTTATTATCAAACTTCGGAAGTACACCTTACAAAACTTGGTGGCTTTTAATTATTTCCGGAGCTTTTTCTTTGATTTTACATATTTTTATTTCGTTGGCAATATTAATATTCAAAAAAGAAGAAATATGAAAAAAATATTTATTGCAATAAGTCTACTATTGATCTGTTTCATTTCGTGTAGTGAACCTAATGTTCCGGTTCAAAAAACAAAATATATTTTAGAAGGTGGTAATCATGTCGAGATAGTGATCATAGATAGTTGTGAGTACTTGTATGGTCCTTGGGGAAATGCAACGGTATTGACACATAAGGGAAATTGTAAAAATCATACAAAATAGGATTTTAAATGGAACAAGAGGAATTCCAAAAGTTATTTGACTTACAGAAAGAAGTTATCGACTTGCTCAATAATATTGTCAAAATACAGGAAGCGGAATTAAAGGAAAAAGACGAAATTATTGAACTTCGAAAGAGAACAATAGAACTGGAAAAGGTGATACCATTTACAAAGATGGTAATAGTATAGTGACTAAAAACATTATTAACGTAACATTTAAATAACCTATGGAAACCAAACAAACCGCAGTTAATTGGCTCACAGAGCAAATTAAAAGTGACCAAAAACAAAAAGCATTATCCGCAAGTGAATGGATGCAAGTAATTGACCAAGCCAAGCAGATGGAGAAGGAGCAGATGTTTGACTACATTAAAAAGAATTATGTTAATGGAGAACATTCACTGAAGTTCCACAAAGAAGAATTTGAACAATACTACAACGAAACGTATGGAAAAGAAACAGACCGCTATGACACCAAAAGAAAAAGCTGAAGAGTTGCTTGATAAAATGAGCATACAGACTTATAAATATCAAGAGTATGCGGGTGCAAATTATAAAACTTGTGAAATAGGATATGAAGGAGGTAAAAAATGTGCCTTAATAGCAGTAGATGAGATATTCAGGAATAATACTGATGAATCTAAACATGACTATTGGATAAAAGTAAAAGAAGAAATAGAAAAGTTATGAAACTATATACTAAAGAAATGTTTTTAATTGCAGCAGAAAAATGCGAAGTATCAATGATAGATGCTAAACATATTATCAATTATATTGATGAATATGTAACCGCCATTGAACTACCAACTGATGAGGAACTATTCAACCAATCTATCTTAGCAATGGAAGAAATGTATGGTAGTGGCTGTGATGCAGAAATAGATGCTTACTTCAGAGGTGCTAAATGGATGCAAAAACAACTAAAAAAATAACCTATGGAAAAAAAACAGACCGCAGTTGAATGGCTATTTGAAAAGACAAATGACTTATTAATTGATTTTACTGAAGGCAATATATCGGCAGCACTCTATGGTATTAGAGCTACTGAATATAAATATAAAGCCAAAGAAATGGAGAAGGAGCAGATAATGGAAGCAGTATCATTTGGAGATTGCAGGGGTAGAGTTACTACATATTTAACAGATGAAGAATATTATAACGAAATCTATGGAAAATAATTGCTCAACATTCAACATGATGCATTTTGTCTTGCCAATATTTACAAGCATTTTGTTAATTTTTGCTTTATATATCTCGTTTATAGCAGTGACGAACACCATCACTGGAATAATGAACCGCAATCAATTACAGCTCAACAAAACGACTTGGCATGTTTTGATCGCTGCGATTCTTTGGGGACTATTTTATTATTTCAACTCTACCAAATAAGAAAAATGAAAAAGATATTATGTTTTTTTGGCTGGCATAAATGGGTTGCTTCATTACAAGATTACATAGATGAATTCGGAGCTGTTCCTGAAAACGGCAGAATATCTTCTAAAGCAAAATGTTCCCGGTGTAATAAAAATTATAAATAAAATAGTCAGGTGGCGGAATGGTAGACGCACTATCCGAGGTCTTTCAGCGTATTGTCGCGGTATTCAGGATGAAAGGCGTACAGGTTCGAATCCTGTCCTGACTACAAACATTAAATCAGACACACTATGACACCAAAAGAAAAAGCTGAAGAGTTAGTAAGCAGATATAAAAGAGAAATACTAAGGGGAAAGTATCGCATTGATGGATTTGTAATTGAAGAACTAGCTGAAGAATGTGCATTGATAGCTGTGGATGAGATAATCAAATTAGATGTGTTTGATTGTAATGATGAATGGTCTTATGAAGATTGTGATACAAGAGAATATTGGAAACAAGTCAAACAAGAAATAGAAAAGTTATGAAAAGGCCCGGAGATTTTTTTAAAGGATTTGTAGTAGGTGTATTATTTTTATATTTAATATTTAAATTATTTCACCACTGTCAATGAATCCCAACAAACCATTTAAGCCTGAGGAGTACATAACCTGTGCTGCAATATGGTATAAGGATTTACCCAATCAAGTTTATCCACCGAAAAATATTGATAAGGGTATTGTGGTTTGTGGTCATAGACATGCAAATTGCATAGATATAGTCAAATCCCTTTCTGAATTAAGAACTGTTAGATTTTCACCAGATGGTGTTGGAGAAACTGAGCAGGGGTTTATGACATCACAGAACAGATTTGTTAATAGATTAGAAGCGATGGAAATAGCAATAAAAGCTGGGCAGGTTTATAGAAATTTCTTGTCAAATCCCATGATAGGTTTATTCAGTGAAGATTTATATTAAAAAAAGATCAAATGAAATTTAGAATAAAAAAAATAATTCACGATGTTGCAGGTAAAAATTGCAAAACAGAATTTATAATTGAAAAAAAAATATTTTTAAAATGGGAAGAAATACGGAGAAAAGAAATATCTTCAGAGAGAATATCTTTTGCAACCCAAGAAGAAGCAGAAAAATATTTAATAAATAAATACACAGGACATGGCGAGATGCAAGTGTTGGGAAATTTGTATATTTACAAAAAATACTCTTATAATTTTTGTTAATTTATGAAAGGAACTTTAAATAAAACAGATCGTGGTTGGTTTGTGAATTACATTCACTATAATTTTCCCCCTTTGAATTATAAAGAAGAAAAATTATCTTTACCATTACATCCAACAGATGTTAAAACCTGTAATGATTACGGTGATTATTCCGTTGATTGGGAAGGTAAAGATGTTGAGTTTGAAATTATAAAAGAATATATTGATTCTCACACAAACCAAGTTCAGGCTTACGCAAAATTAAAATAAATAAAATAATGATATTAAACTTTAGAACAAAATGGTTCAAGTTAAGATTTGTTTTCCGGCACCGCTGGGAGAAAAAACTTGAGCATTATGAATCATTCAGAATGAGAAACAACTACGAACTCGGTTTGTGGTTAAAAACATATAAGGCTGTTGGTAATGCCAAAGGCACTTTAAAATTTATTTTTAGCGATGATAACCACGTAAGGGGATATATGTTGGGTTTAAATTTAATTGTTTGTAAAATGTGGGTTGATATCAGTGGACCAACTCTTGAATTAGGTGTTGATAAAACAAAAAAATAAAAACCATGGAATGGATCTATAAACCAAAAACGGATAAACAATTATCTGATTGGTACAAGTCAAAGGTCAGAGAAAAGAAATCCGGATTCTTGAGTTATGAGGATTTCCGTGATTGGTATGATAACAAACCCAAGTTTTGTCACTACTGTGGTTTGACGGAGAAGGAAAGTCAAATGATTGTTCATAGGGGATTATTAACTTCTAATAGATTTCCCATTCATGGAGAAACTAGAGCCGGAGTTAATCGTGGATATTGGCTAGAAGTGGACAAGAAGAATCCTAAAGGAATTTATTCAAGAGAAAACTGTGAATTGACTTGTTATTTCTGCAATAATGATAAGAGTGATGTTTTCAGTGAATCTCAGTATAAAGAATTCAAAAAAGACCGAGTTGGTTTTTTGAGAGAATTAATAAAATAAAAAATGAGCAAGCCAATATTAATAATAAAATTTCCACACACCGAATCTCAATCGCAGATATTAGAAATGAAAGAATCTGGCGATAGAATTTCTGAACAATTAACTGATTATCATGTATTGTATCTTATGGATAACAGAAGAGATGAATTAGAATTTCAGTGTTTAAATTCACCTCATGATGAAACTGAATTCGAGCAACTCAAACAAGAGTTATTAGAGAGTTTTAATTTTAAAAAAAATAACATATGAACTCAATTTTAGATAAAATGTCCTTATCAGATTTGATTTTACTCAAATCCAAATTAGAGGGAAAATTACTTCAGAAAGAACAATGGGTCAATGGAATGCGTGGTTGGGATGATATAAATAAATTCAATCAAAGATTTAATGAATTTCAAAAAGATTCAGATCATGAAAGAATAAAAATCGTAAATCAAAGAATTGATGCAATTATCAATTTTCCTTTACCTAATCAACCGGATTCTGATTTACTTTCAAGTGACAGGAATGAAAAATTGAAATTTGATAAAGAGACTGCAGAGGGTCTTTATCGTATACTCTGCGGATTGAGTCGTAGTTGCTACGAGAATGCAGAAGTTTATGATGAGGCAACACCTGATATGAAAAAAGCATACGAAAAAATACTTTCATGGGGCAGGGATAATTGTGTTGACATGAGAGGTTAAAATTTTTGTTGTGATTAATATTGTAAATATCTAATATGGAAAATAAAAAAACTGCAATTGATTGGTTTATGGAAAATTTGCCGGAGAGATTAAGAAATTCTATTAACAACGGATATAGTGATACTTTAATCAAGGCAAAAGAATTGTTCCAAGAGCAAGTTGAGGAAGCTTATTGGGATGGGGGTCAAGATGTTCCTGTACATGGAAACAGTTGTAAAAAATATTATAACGAAATTTATGGAGATGTTTCTTAAATTTTAATCTAAAAAAATTATTATTTGAATAACAGATATGAAAAAATTATTTATGTTCCTTTTAAGGAGATATAGCAACACAGAATCTGAACGCTTAGAAATATATAAACAGCTTTGGTACAAATTAAAAGAAGATTATCCAGAGCAAAATGTTTTTGGAAACTTCTATAATATGAACGTTGAAATTCTGATGTCAAATCCCTTTTTTATCATTCGTGTACAATCTGATGCAATTGATGATTTAAAAAAACTAAAAGAAGGTATGTCACAATCATTTGACGATAGTATTGAATTCATAAATAAAAAATAAAATAATTCATGAAATGACACCCAAGGAAAAAGCAGAACAACTATACAGGGATGCAATGATGCGTTGGTGCTATGAGCTGTCTCATCATAAAAATGTAGCAACTGCAAAAAATGCTGCTGAATATGTTTGTGATCAGATTATAGAAAGTAGGAAAGATGATAGTCGATTTGATGATACTTTGAATTCAACTTCATCGGTATATTATACACCACACCCTATGTATTTGACTTATTGGAATCAGGTTAAAGAGGAAATATTTAAAATTAATATTAACAATTATGAATAATAGGACTTTTGCTGAAATAGAATTAGATATTATATCTAAAATAAATCCAGATTTTGATATTTTATCAATCAAAAATGAAATATTAAATCTCTGCAAAAAATTTAGAGATTCAGGACAAAGTGGTGGTTCAGCACCATATACTGCTGGTTCCATAATTCATGAAATAAAAAATAAAATTTCTAGTAATATAGTTTTAGAAATAGCTAAAGATCCGGATTCTTTAACTTATGAATTCACAGAGGAAATCAATTCAATAGTTGAAGTGATTAAGACAAAATCAATTAATGATTTTGATCATTTGATTGAGTCGATTAATAATCTACTATTGTTTCATCCTATTGCACCTATAACTGGTATGGATGATGAATGGGGTGATGTAAGAGAATTTGGTGATGGTAATTCATGGTATCAAAACAAAAGGTGTTCAGCGTTATTTAAAGATGGAAAAGATGGTAAACCTTATTATATAGATGCAATAATTAAAAGGGATCAAAATAATGTATGTTGGAGTGGATTTGCTTGGTTAAGCGAAGAAGATTATAAGAATGGAGATAGAAGTAAAATGGTCGGCAAAAAAGGATATATAAAATCATTTCCATTTACACCTAAGACTTTTTATGTTGACGTTAGGGACGTGGAGGTTGCCAAAGATGATTGGGAATCTTTTATTGTTGATCCTAAACAGTTGGAAGAGATTTGGAATTACTATGATATAAAATAAAATTAATAACGGTCAGGTGGCGGAATGGTAGACGCTAATCACGGAAACCTGATGAGGTAGTGAACGCAAGTGAAAGATATCTGCGGATATCATACAGGTTCGAATCCTGTCCTGACTACAAAACAAATTATTATGGAAACATTTTATCCTGATGAGCATAATAAACTTGGATACAATCCTTGGTACTATTATTATTATTATGAGTTAATCAAGAAGAAAAAACCTTGTTTACCCGGAGATTATATTCATCTTCATAGTCGGGAAGGTTGTTATAAGGTTTATTATGTAAATATGTATAAGTTCGCCATAAAAAAAAATGGTAATTTTTTATATTTACCTTGGCATTGTTTCAAATGTTTGAAAGGTGAAGGAACAAGTCCAGAGGCAATTCTAAAAAGAAAAAAGAAAGTAATAAATTCAATTGAGGTTTTTTTAAAAAAATATATTTATTAAACATAATGGAAAATTTAGAACAAAAGTTAAGAGAATTAAAAGAAAAAGGTGATGAGTTGTTAAGAAAAGCTGAGGAGTTTGATTCTTCTTTGTTGGTTGATCCCAACACACCTGAAAGTATTAAAGAATATATTAGAAGTAAAAGAGAAGAAGAAAAAAAGCCAGAACCTTTTGATGGATTGATAATCAGCAATAAGATAATAGGTTACGATCCAGATACATTTAATCCAATTTACGAAAACAATCAATAAAAAATGGATACTAAATGAATAATTGTTTGAAATATGAATTTTTTTTGGTTTTTATAAAAAAATAAATTATTTTAGATAATAATAAAGAAAAGTATTTATCACTTATAAAAACATAAATAAATGAAATTATGGTTAACAAGGCAACGGAATGGGTTATATATGCTCACCGTCAAAGAACCAATCTTCACAAAGGTTGATGGTCGTGATTTTGAAGATGCTTATATTGTACCCGGAGAACCCGTAGGAATGAGAAATTTTTGCGATTTGATTCTCAAGGTTTTAAACATAGAAACTCCCTTAAAAAGAGGCGAAAAGATACAGGTTGAGTTGTTTGGGAATATAGTTTAAATTTAAAAAAAGATTTAAACATTTTATTGTTAAAATAATTGCATTAAATTTTTAATTTATTAGATTTATTTTGTATATTTTTGTGAAATAATTTTATCATATGAAAAATGAAACGATTTATAAACTGGTAATAATAACATTATTATTTTACGTTATTTTCTCAGGATTTATCAATTATAATTTTATTAAAAAAAATAAATCCTTAAAGGCAGAAAAAGCGGAACTGGTTGAACAGGTAAAAAACTTGGATGATCAAGTTAATATTCTAGAAAATGAACTTCAGCTCAGGGAAGACGAGGTTTCTTACTGGGGAATGAAATACGACTCTATAAAAGCATCTTTAAGAAAAAAATAAAATGGCTAGATTAGAATCAAGATACAGAGAATATCTTACTGATTTATCTGAAAATGAAATACCAATAAGCAGGGAAGAGTTTCTCAATAAATTAAGAATTGATTCTAATTTTAATAGATCATATGGAAAAAAATTGACTAAACCTTTGGGATTAGACGAGAGACTTCAGATTGCCTATCCAGACAAAGAAGAGAGGATAGCTACTCTCATTTTCATGGGTACAAGAAACATGAAAATTTTACTTAATAAACTCAAGATACCAACAAGAAAAATAGTTGCATTAGAAAAAGATTTAAAATTTTTTTTAGAGAATTAAAATATGAAACAAATATTTTTAAAATTAAAATCAAATAAACAAAATTTGGCAGGTTATTTTTTTATTCTTGTTTGGATTGGAACTTGTTTGTTAATATATTCACTGTTTGGTAATTCATAGCAAATGATAAATTCAGAAAAAAAAATAGTTTCTTTCGAAGATTTAAGCAAAGAAATTATAAATGATCCTGTTCTTTTTAAGAAGTGGTTTATAAAAGCTTATATTATTAATTTTAATCACAAGCCCGAAATTACTTTTGATGAGATTAGTGATATAATGGTAGGTCAAAATAAAGATGTTTTAAAACTAATGAAAGACATTGCTCGGGTTGTTTCTTTAGTTTATAATGGAGAAGATCTTTCTGATGAAATTTTTATCCAAAGCAGAAATGGAAGATATTGTCAAATGAGAAGAGTGACTTCTTATATTATGTGTAAAAAATTAAATTTTTCTGTTTCTTTTATAGGAAGATTGATGTCTAAAAATCATGCTACAGTAATTTATCATTGCAAAACTGTAAATAATTGGCTCGAAGTAGATAAAAAATTTAAAATTAAGTTTGATCAGATTATGGCGAATTTAAAAGCTAGTGAAATGATTTTCTGTTAAAACTTGATAAACAAAATGGAGAAAGAAAAAAAACCTGACATCGTAGTTTGGGATGAGGAAAAGGGATATTACGCAAAAAATCTTCCTTATGCATCAGACCTTGGAGCACCAGCAATAAAAGTTGATGATGTTAAGGGTTGGAGACAAAGAGAGGTAGTTAACGCAAATCACGTTTTCGAATCCAAGTTTAATGAGATAAAGGCTGAGTACGAAAAATTAATTTTAGAATATGATTTAAATCAATTCATTTATTCTAAAGTAGAGTATAATTTTATACCAGTTGTTGGTCACACTTATCATTTATATAAAAAAGAAGATGAAAATTATTTTTTATCTTTAATCGAACCAAGTCAATGGAAAAAAGAATTTATTTTTACTGTAAGGTTGAATTCATCTAATAAATGGGTTAAAATAAATTAAAAACATGGCAACACTAGAACTTAATAATGAACAGTTAAGATTAATTCAGAAAGCTTTAGATCTTTATTCTAGAATAGGAATACTTCAATTTGATATGATATTAGAACATCCAACAATTGAAGATCTTATAATTAATCGTAATACAACTAAGAAAGATTTAGAAATTGGAGACAAAACTATGAGGGGTGAAATAGTTGAAATGACCAAGAAAAAAATTAAAACAAAAGGATCTTGGGGCAAAGGAGAAGAAATTAAAACTTGGACTGATGTTGAAAATGTCAAATTGTCTCCAGATTGGAATTCTGTACATTTTGATAGAGATGAATTCAGAAAAAAATGTAATGAATTAAAGAAAATAGTTTCTGGTGAAAATTTTGGAACACATGGAAACATGGGAATTTATAATCCAAAAGTTGATCAAAGTGCTAGAGATGCTTACGATTTAGTTCAAGTTATCAGGCATGAATTCTGGAAGGCAAACCCTAACAGGTCTTCCATTACAGTTGATTCATCTGTTCACATTAATTCAAAAAACAGTAATATCAAAGTTCAAATAGATAATTAATAAATTTAAATCATTTCATAAAATCCCGATCAAATAAATGGTCGGGATTTTTGTTTTCTATAATTTTTAAGTTTATTTTTATTCCATAAAATTTTATAAAATGAAATACACTATTGATTTGAACAAAGTTTCATTAGGCGACATTAATTTAGTTGGTGGCAAAAATGCTTCTTTAGGAGAGATGTTGCAAAACCTTAATTCTATGAATATAAAAGTACCTAATGGTTTTGCAATTAATGTTAAAGGTTATTTTGATTATATTACACATAATAAACTGGATAAAAAGATAAAAGATTTAGTTTCAAATTTAAATGACTCAGATATAATAGAGTTAAGAAAAGTTGGATCTCAGGTTAGACAAATAATAAGAAATGGAGAATTTCCGGAGGAATTAAAAAATGAAATAAAAGAAAAATATTTAGAGTTGTCAAAGCAATATGATCAAGAAATGACAGATGTTGCAGTCAGATCATCCGCAACAGCTGAGGATTTACCCGATGCTTCTTTTGCGGGTCAACAAGAAACATTTTTAAATGTTAGAGGAATAGAATCAATAATAGAGGCTGTAAGAAATTGTTTTGCATCTTTATTCACAGATAGAGCAATATCTTACAGAAACACTTTTGGATATGATCATTTTAATGTAGGTCTTTCTGTTTGTGTACAAAAAATGGTTCGTTCAGATTTAGCTTCATCTGGTGTTGCATTTTCATTAGATACAGAAAGTGGTTTTAAAGATGTGATACTAATTAATGGTTCATATGGTCTAGGTGAAATGGTTGTTCAAGGTGCAATATCACCTGATGAATTTATTGTTTTTAAACCTTTGTTGGAAAAGGGATATTCTTCAATCATAGAAAAGAAACTTGGATTTAAGGATAAAAAAATGATTTATGGTGAAGATCATGGTAAACTTACAAAAACAATACAAGTAAGCGATGATCAAAAAAACAATTTTTGCATAACTGATAAACAAGTATTAGAGATAGCAAAGTGGGTTAGTTCAATAGAAAGATACTATTCAAAATTGAAAAATAAATGGTGTCCTGTTGATGTTGAATGGGCTATAGATGGATTAACGGGGGAACTTTATATAGTTCAGGCAAGACCAGAGACAATTCATTCTCAAAAAAGAAATAGAACTTTAGTAGAATATAATATTAATTCAGAAGGTCAAAATCCATTAATAAAAGGCATAGCAGTTGGAGACGGGGTTGCCTCTGGAGAAGCAACAATTATGTTCTCATTAGATGGTAGAGATGGTTCTTTTGATGCTTCTGAATTTGTTGAGGGTTCAGTTTTGGTAACAGATATGACAGATCCTGATTGGGAGCCAATTATGAAAAAAGCTTCTGCAATCATTACTAACAAAGGTGGTAGAACTTGTCATGCTGCAATAGTTGCCAGAGAGTTAGGTTTACCTGCAATAGTAGGGTGTAGAAATGCCACAGATATAATTAAAAATAATCAAAAGGTCACTGTATCATGTAGTGAGGGTGATACTGGATTTGTTTACGAAGGGTTTTTAGATTATGAAAAAATAGAAACAAACCTTGATGATCTGCCCAAGGTTAAGACACCCATAATGCTAAATGTTGCATCTCCGGATATAGCTTTTAAATTTTCACATCTACCAAATTCAGGTGTAGGACTTGCCAGAGAAGAATTTATAATTAATAATTATATAAAGGTACATCCACTTGCTCTTCTAAAACATAAGCAAATTGGTGATGAAAATCTTACAAATGAAATTGAAAAAACAATAAGGGGGTATGATGATGAAGAAACTTTTTTTGTTAAAAGATTATCTTATGGTATAGCAAAAATTGCTACAGCATTTTATCCGAATAAAGTAATTGTAAGATTATCAGATTTTAAATCCAATGAATATGAAAACTTATTAGGAGGTACTTATTTTGAGCCGAAAGAAGAAAACCCTATGATAGGTTGGAGAGGTGCTTCAAGATACTATTCCACTGAATACAAAGAGGCATTTGGTATGGAATTAAAAGCCCTAAAAAGAGTAAGGGAAAAAATGGGTTTAACCAATGTTGTAATTATGATCCCATTTTGTAGAACAGTAGAGGAATTACTAAAAGTTTATAAGGTAATGGAATCGTATGGGCTTAAAAGAGGTGAAAGGGGTCTAGAGATTTATTTAATGGCTGAACTTCCATCTAATATATTTATGGCTGAGGAATTTGCCGAACATATAGATGGTTTTTCAATAGGGTCTAATGATTTAACTCAATTAATTTTAGGGTTGGATAGGGATTCTGCATTAGTCGCTCACATTTATGATGAAAGGAATATTGCAGTAAAAAGAGCTATATCTCATCTTATAAAAGTTGGTAAAAAAACCGGCACTAAAGTTGGAATTTGCGGTCAAGCACCATCTGATTTTCCTGAATTTGCAAAGTTTCTGGTTGAAGAGGGTATAGATAGTATTTCTGTGACACCAGATTCAATATTAAAAGTTTTAAAAATATTAAGTAAATAAAATATGAGAAAAATTCTGACAAAAATTTACATACTTCAAGAAAAGAAAAATGAAAACGGATTTTTAAGACATAGGATAAATCCGTATAATCCATTAAGTTATCTATATTTGTTATTAGCATTTATTTCAGGTCTTTTGTATTACGGGATACGTGGATTATCAGATGAAATGGATATCAGAGGAAAAAGAAATCCTTTTAAATGGCAATAGAATATGTTAGAAAAAATAAAATCATCTCTATATTTTTTGTTTATTGTAATATTTGTAATATGTGCTCTTGTGTCCTCTGTTTTTATATATATATTTCTTTTCACTGTAGATTTTATTGTGTTTTTATTTAAAAGGAATGAGCACAATAAGAGATAATTATTATAAAATAGATTCTTTGTTTGAAAAGCACAAAAAAAATTCAGACAAGGGACTTATTATAGAAATTTTTGATGAGAAGGAACAGCAAAAGTTTTTTCTTGAACAAATGTCAAAAATTACAGAGAAACTTTACAACATTTATAATGATAATAATTTTAAAGAAATAAAAAAAATAAAAATGAATAAAAATAAGGTAGTTTATGTTTCAGTATGGGAAAACAATCCAATTGTATCTGCTTCTAATATTACAAATTTATTAAAAGCTACAGATAATTATTTTGGAGCCTGTGATAAATACAACAATTCCTCCAAGAGAATTTCTTGGGAAGAATCAGATCAAGATGACGGAAGTCAATTGATCGGTAAAATAGTTTATTCTGAGGTAGTAGAAGACCAAGGTGTCGAAGAACAAGTTGTTTTTGTTTATTTTACAGACCTCTATGATTATGAAAATATAGAGAACCTTTCAATGCCAGAATTTGATTTTGAAGAGACAGGTGGAAATGAATTAAATTTAAGATTGGGACTTTGCAGAAATGGTGCAATTTCTAATAAAAAAAGAATTTTTTGGGAAATTCAATTATTCGCAATAGTAAGAAGCTTCAAGGATGGAATTACATTTTTTAATTTCGATATAAACTGGGATAGATTTGTTTCAGAACATACACCATCATTCAAAATAGAATTTACTATTTTTAATATCTTTAACTCTATACACATATACAAAAATAATTATTAATAGTTTTAAAAAAATGATAGATGAAATAATTAATAAACCAAAATATCAATTGGTTGATTGGAAATTAAATGACATTGGAACAAGTTATTGTTTAATGGGAAAACTAATTGGAAAAAGAGAGGGTTTTTATGAAGGTGAAGTGTTGATAACTTCAAGAATAATTAGAATTGATTTTGAAACTAAATTAGCAGAAACAAAAAATTCTTTTTACGAATTAATAGATTAATAGTATTTTATATGATTGAAATTAATTATGATAATTTTATAAAACCTTATTCTTCAAATTTTAAATTAATTAAAATTGATTTGGAAGACATAAAAAAAATAGACCGTTTTATAAAAGAAATCAAGCGAGTTAAACCATCAGAAAATAATCACAAGATAGATAATTCATCTTTATATCAAAGATTTTTCACCGGCACTTTGGGTGAATTGGCTTTAGAGAAGTTTCTTGGAGTAGAGGGAATAGTTAATTGGGATGTTGGAGATTCTAAAGATTTTCATAAATCTGATTTGAAGAAAATAGGTTTAAATGTTGGAATAAAAACCGTGAGATATGGGCAGTTTCCAGTAATATTCAAGAAGAGTTACAATCATGAAATAATTATGATAAGATGGCAGAGTAGATATGTTTATGTGTGTGGTTTAGCAAAAAAAGAAATATTAAATAAGTATCAATCAGATGATTTGATCATGGATCCTAAACTAAGAGAAAGAGGAACCAAAACAGGATTCTATGGTTTTGAGCATTTGATACATTTCAACAACATAGAACAATTAAAAAAAATAATTTAATTATATATGTCATTATTAAATATTTTTCTAAAACACTTAGGAGGTTCAAATAAAAATAAAGAGTTCAAAACTCTTTATGAGGAAGTAGATATCCTAATTGAAAAATTCATGATATCTGAGGGAAACATACCTCCAAATTTAAAAATAGAGGGTGTAATAAATTCTCTTAAAAAAATGTTTAATAAAGAGTTTTTTGATATTTGTACGATTAAAGACTGTGCAGAAATTCTTGACTTAAAATTATCTGAAAAAAGAATAGTATTTTACAGAACTCAACATTGTTTGTATTGGAAAGATATGGAACCAGATTTTCGTGATGCATTAATTGTCATGGTTCTTGATGATTTTAGACCTAAATTAAATTTAACCGAAGAAAAAAAAATCTGTATAGAAATAGTATGAAAGCCATCCTAGCGATTAATAATTTAGGATTCATCGGAATTGATGATAAATTGTTATGGCATAACAGTGAAGACCTAAAACATTTTAAGAATTTAACTTACAATAGCAGATTACTGGCCGGATATGTAACTTTTCAAAGTCTACCTACGTTAAAAGGCAGACAGCTTATTCAGGACATCAGAGGTGAATTTATTACTGATGTTGATTGGTGTATTGGTGGCAAAAAAACCTATGAAAAATACTGTCATATGTTTACTGAACTTCACATATCACATATTGATGATAATAGTATAGGAAACGTGACTTTTCCGGATCTAACCAATCTAAATAAGTTTTGTAAAATATTTAATTATAGATTTTAAATTAAAAAAATGTCAAATAACATTCACTCAGAAAAAGATTCGCTTGGATCAAGACCGAACAAAAAGTTGGGTAAAGATGAATGGGTCGAGGAGAATTTCGATACCAATCCAAAAAACACCAGTCACCGTGTTAGAAAAAAGCCTACCAAGCAAATGAAACCTAAAAAATAAAAATGCTCAGGAGTATTAAAACTGTTGCCAGACAAAATTCATTGAAGGAGGAGGAGTTAAGAAGTTTTTTAATTAAAAAAAATTTTAATTTGATACCTTTCAAAAACGATTATTTAGCTCATCCGTGGACAGTAAAAGAAATTTTAGATAATTTCAAAGCTTCTAAGAAAACAAAAAAATGAATAAGATATTTTTTATTTTGTTACTGATTCCTAGTTTGGGATTAGGACAAAAAATATTTGTCGCTGACAATAAAAAATACGCTCATTTTTTAGTTTATAAAGTGCGATATTTTAGTGAAGCAGATTGGGTCATAAAGAAAACAAATGATTACCAAAAAAGAAGTGAACCGCATCACTGGTACTTTGTGGATCATATTTCTAATGCTGACACTGTAATTTATTATACAGACAAAAGAGAGGAGGCAGAACATTTTGTTTTGTTTACAGATAATCTTAAACTTATTGGACACTACCCTGCTCATGTGGGTAATATAATTGACCCCAAAACAAAAAGAAGCAAAAAATTATGAAGTTATTTTTAGATGATGTTAGAGAACCAAAAGATTGTTTTGGATATATGTTTGCCAGAATAGGTAACTTACAGGAAATATATTTGAAGGAATGGATTGTTGTAAGGAATTACGAACAATTTGTTGAAGTTTTAGAAAAAAACATTAAACAAATTACCCACATTTCTTATGACCACGATCTTGCTGAAGAACATTATGTTGGAGAAATGTATGAGTCCATTGAAGCATACTACAACGCTATAGAAGGATCCTCAAAGACAGGTTATGATGCTGCCAAGTTTATGAAACAACTTTATGATACAAATCATATTGATTATCCACAAATGTTTGTACATTCGATGAATCCTGCTGGAACACAGAACATTATTAATTTATTCAAATAAAAAATATGATTAAAATATTTGGCTCCTCTTCAGTTGTAGCTGAAAATGCTGCAAATGAATTAAATCAACAGATCGAAGATTGGAAAAAAAGTTTCGGTAACAATAGTATAGACATTATTAACTCACACATGGTTGCTAACAATAATGGATGGATACTTACCGTTCATTATAATATATTAAGATACTAACATTTGAACAGTATGTTGAAAAGCCCGTGTAACTTGAACGCGGGTTTTTACGTTTTATATGATTCATTCTTTAAATTTGTAAATATGGAAATTATAGTAGAAACATCGACGGCTTGGAGCAGTAGAAGACTTTACAAATTCTACAAAAACAAAAAATTTATTAAAGATTTCGTGGAGGCTTTCTCTACGGATGATGAGGTAACAAGATTTATTTATGCAAATGCATTTTATTTGAGAGTAAAATACGAAGGTAAGCCCATTAGCGAAAAAATACCAATGGGTGAAATTACAGAAATTATTATGAGCGAATTCAATGAATTTATGGATTGTGCTTCAGATAGTATAAAATTTTCACCTGATCCAGAAGACATTTTTAACTTCATTGCTTGTGACGGCATATATAACGAGATGGATGCCGTCCTATCACTTAGGGATGAGTTAGCTTGTAGTTTGGACGGATTGTCAGGGATGCATTTTCATTCCCTTGACATTGATGTGTTCAGTAAAGAGTTCTCAAATTTTTACAAGTACAATCCTGCAATTCACCAAGGAAAAAAATTAGCGGTTTACAAGGACTGGATAATGTCCAACATAGACGCATTGAGTTTCATTGGAGGGTCTATGTATCTTCAGGAAATAATTGATCCAGATTCAGAGATGGATTTTGACATTTTTTATGAACACATATCAAATTTTATTTATCATATAATGGATTCGTGTGATATCGACCATGATTCCAAAGTGAACAAAACAACCTTTTCCAGAGATCTGAAAAAGATATTCAAATTCATCTATAAAAATAACAGAGATTTAAGCTTATAAATAATATCTCATGTAAAAGACCACCTTCTGTATTCAGGGGGTGGTTTTTGTTTTTTATTGATTTTTATTTTAAATTTATAGCATGAGAAAAATTATGTTTTTATTCATCGTAATTAATACATTGCCATTAATGGTGTATTCTCTGGATAATGATTCTATATCTTTAGATAAATCTTATGAAAGGGATTTGAACTTCTATAAATCCCTTAATGAAATGAAAGACAGGTTTATAGTTAGTCAATTCAAGATTGACAGTCTCAAGAATGTAGAGCTGAAAATGTATAGAAAAAACAGTCAAATATTACGAGATAGTATAGTTTATTCTATGTTGGATAAATTTAATTACATAGAGGACAAAAGAAAAAAGGAAACTAAAAAATTAAAGTTAAAAAATGTCATTTTATCAATAAGTCTATCAGTTTCAATTATTTTTATTTCTTTTACACAATAATTAAAATTTTTATTATATTTGTTTTTGTGAAAAAGAATTATTTTTTTTTATTTTTATTGATATTTTGTTCTTGTCTAAATGAAGAGTATAAGCAATTAGAAGATGAGAAAAAAATATTAGATTCAATAGATAAAAAAATTAAAATATTGGAGGAGGAAATAAAACATGAAAATGATTCTTTAGATAGTTTATTAATTAATTATGATCTCTAAAATTATAATTTATTTTATTGGTGTTGTTTTAAGTTCTATTCTATTGATCTATATAAGAAATAAAGTATATAGTAATTCTTGGTTTTGGGTAGTAATCTGCTTGTTATTATCTTTTGGTTCTTGGATTACATTGGGAATAACTATTCTATTAATAATAATTTTATACTTATACGCATACTTTGACTCAGATCCTCCAGATTGGATATAAAAAATATGAAAAAATACAGTCTCACAATATTCTCATCGAACGGGAATATAAACACATCAATAGTTGCAGCTAGTTTTAATTTAACCAGCAACTATCTATTCTTTTATGACTCAGAAGGTGAATTGATTTGTGGATTCCCTGCCAACATGACTTCAATAATTTCAATAAGTAAAAATGAGTAAGTTAATCAAAATTAGATTTATTGAAAGATCTGGTGGTTTCTATATTCAGACAAAAACCATGTTTGGATGGGAATACATTCAAATGACATTTGAGATTCAAGGTCAAATTCAAAAAAACAATTATTTTAATAAGGACAAAAAAATATTATTGGAGGATGTTGTAAAACAACATTATGGACTAAGTTTAGATGCTGTTATGATAAAGGAATATCCTTCAATTAAATATTATACTTTATAAATATGGCAAAGGAAGATTTAGAATTATTATCTATTAAAAAATTACAGTATAAGGTCAAAATTAATAAACTGGATCAAATAATGGATATATGTGATCAGGAATTCCACATTGATGATTTTGATCTCTATCAGTTGTCTAGTAAAGCTAGACTAATCAAAGATGTTCTGGTTCAAGAAATTTATGAATTAGAAAAATACGTTCATTGCGAACACACATCAATAACTGAAGACATTTTAACTGGAAATGACTCTCATTATGATTTTTACAGCGATAAATGCAATGATTGTGGCAAAAAAATTAGAGAATATAAAATATAAATATATTATGAGCAAATACCTTAACTTATCACCGCAATTAGACTGTGAAGAAAAAGCAAAAATATTTGAAGAGATAGTTGAGAAATTAAAATATCTCAATTTAGATGGCGATACTACAGAAGTATTGCTTAATGAAGTTGGAACAATTGATTTAATGTTTGATTTTTTGATTGGTCAGGAAAGATACTTAACAGCTAGTAAAGTATGGGACGATATTTTCAATAACGAAACATTGACTTATAACAATTTTGATGATTATTTCAACGAAGAATTTATGAAAGAAATGTAATTATGATTTTAAAAAAAGTTAAATTGGTTTTTGTAAAAGACCATCCTGAGAAATTATTACCGGGAATGATTTGTTATCCTAATAGAGATGGGGAAAATCCAACTGACTATTATAGGTTGACAGAAGCTTTAGACCTTTCAAATAAATCCAATCAACACCAACCTGTTTTACCGTACCTAGTTGATGAGTATGATAATTTTGAATCTGAAGTAGACAGTTTATTTCTGTTCGATTTCAACAACGGTAGTGAGCCTGTTGCTGCAAATTTTGATGATTTACTTGGCCATGAAATTGAAAATGTAAAAATGATAGTAGCCACACCGGATCAAATAGCACTAACAGAAAAAGATTCTCATTTGAATTATAAAGTTGAGCAAAAAAAGTGTTTTGATATTTTTGATGATGATAGACATTTTTTCTTAAACAAAATATTATCTAGTAAAGGTGACTGTTATGTTCTGTGTAAAGATGAGTTCACAAATCCTGAAGAATATCAAAATGTAGCATGGGGTGAAGGAAAAACAAAAGTTATATTAAAGAGTGGAAAAGTAATGATTTATCCTTTTTAATACACATCTATAAAAAAGCAGCTAGGTAAACTTATTAAGGATATCTAGATTATCTAAATTTTTCTTTGTTTTTCTAATTGTAATATGGAATCTTTTTCTGAAACAAACTATCACTCTCTCGAATCTTTTTATTTCGGGCAAATGATCGTTTGGTGTAAGAAATCTAATTAAATTAGGTTTCAGGTTTTTGTGTCTTCTGAATAGCACAAATAACTTATTGAAGTTTACAGAATTATACCCAGACCATCTTCCAGAATTGTAGAATGCTAGTTTGGTGGTTGATCCTACAAGTGCGTCTAAATAGGAAATCATAACCGTGTTGTCAGGTAATCTTTTTAATAATATTGATTCACAGTCAGAAACTCTGATATTTTTATCAAAATTTTCATAATAATCTATAGAGTTATAGTTGACCATACATATAATTATTCATATTAAATCCAAATTTAATGAATCTTTTTTAAAAAAACTATAAATTAAGTTAATTTTAGTTAATTTTATAAAAAATTATAAAATGGAAGAAAAAGAATTAAGAAAAGAAATTAAAAATCTCAGTACAGAGAGAACAGAAATGCTAGTCGTAATAGACACTCTTCAACAGATTCTTGGAAGGGCAGAATCAATTATAAAAGATCTGGAAAAAGAAAAATATGATTATGTTTTTAGCACTTCAGCAAAATGGTCTTTAAATTGGAAGCCTGAAAGTAAATGAAACTATTTATTATAAAATATAATTATGAAAGAAGAATTAAAAAGAATGAAAGAACTTGCTGGTTTGTCAAACGACGATGAAACCATTAAAACAAAAAAAATATTTGTACTTATAGGTCCCCCTTCTGTCGGTAAATCCACTTGGATTAATAATTTTTTTAGTGATGTTAGTCCTTTTATCATAAATAGAGATGACATCGCTGAAAGTGTTGCATCTCAATATGGTTGGACTTATGACGATATGTTTATGTCACCGCCCGTAGGTTCTTCACTAGGTGATTTTAATTCAAAATATGGCGAAGTAGTAAAATCACCGTCATTTATGACGTGGCAACCACTTTCATATTCAAAAGTTCTAGAAGCTAATAATAAAGTTCAAAATATATTTAGTAGTAGGGTTCAAAAAGCAAAGGGTCAAGATAATATTGTAGTTGACATGACTAACATGAATGCAAATTCTAGAAAGAGAGCTCTTGATGCAATTTCTGGAAGAGAGAGCGAATATAAAAAAATAGCAGTTGTTTTTAATTTTGAAGGTATAGAAGAATTAATTAAAAGAGTTGCTGCTAAGAGAGCTGAAATTGCTAAATCAGAGGGAAAATCAAAAACAATAGGTCCAGAAGTATTTGATAAAATGTTTGCTTCTTATCGTGAAGTAACATCTGATGAAGGTTTTGATGAAATAATAAATGTCGACAACACTGAAAATTTGATAAAAGCTTTAGAAAATTAATGTTTTTATAGATATATTTATTATCATGGAAAATAATTTAGATTTATTGCAAATAGTGAGAGATCAAATATCTATTGTTTTTAAAAATGAAGAAGATATTTTAGATGAAAAATGGTCTAAAAATTATAAGAAAACAATAAATTGTTCAAATCCAAAAGGTTTTTCCCAGAAAGCACATTGTGCTGCAAGAAAAAAAAGACAAAGAGGTGAAGAAACAAAATCCAAATCACCATTTAAATGATAGAATTTATTAAAGATAATTTTTTATACATAACAGCTATCATCACTAGCATTAAATGGGTTTATGAATACTCAAATAAATTAAATTGGGAAAAAAATAAATTTTTGATTGACAGACTTGAGGTTTTTTTTAATGATACAAATACCAAGAACATTCAATTAGTTCTTGATTGGAATAAAATAAAAATAAATGACGGTCAAGAAAATTATTTAATAGATGATGATATTTTATTTGAAGCATTACAAACACATGATATAAAGCACAAATTTGATAAAACTGAAATTTTCTTAAGAAATTCATTTGATGAATATTTTGATAAGTTAACTGAATTTATCATCTTGGCTGAATCCGGGATGATTTCAAAAAGAAATCTTAGAATGTTTCTAAATTATTGGTTTAATATATTAGGTGGAAATAAAAAAAGTAAGCCTAGCAAATTAATTAATCAATTTAAAGTTTACATGTTGTTTTATGGTTATGAAAAACTCTTTAAATTTCTAAATAATAAAAATAATTTTAAATTTCACTTTAATATAAAAAAATAACATTATGGATAATCTTGAAGAAAAATTAAAAAATGCTATCGAATTACAAAAAAGGATAGATGATAGAATAAAATTTTTAGAGGATAATGTTGATAACTTAACTGATGAGCAATTAGACGAATTAGCTAACTTAGCTTTCAAAATTGAAGAAAGTTTATTTCCTGAAGTTGATAAAATCAAACAAGAGATGGAAGATAAAAAACAAGAAATTATTGAGAATGCTCAAAGATCAAAACAAAATCTTTAGTCTTCTTAAATTAATTAACATTTGATTGTTAATAAATTTGATCTTGGTTTGATATCAATAACTATTTTTTTTCAATATTTTCGTTTTGTAAACATATTATCATTATAAAAAAAACTAAAATCAGAACTAATAAAATTAATTAAATCTAAAAATGGAAAACAAAGAGATTAACTCTGTTAAATGTGAGTGTTGCGAACAAAAATTTCCTGCTGATAAAGTTTCTAAAAAGTTTAACAGGATTTACAATAATGTTTGTTGTAAATGTTCTGAATACATAAACACTAGAGGTGATATAACAGGTCATTGTTCTGAATACTGTAGAGAATCTGGAAAGTGTGATGGAACTTGTTAACGTTATTTTGTAATATTAATTTAAAAAACAAAATTCACAAACCGGTTTTTTATAAAACCGGTTTTTATATTTCTTCAATTCACTTTTAAAAAATGAAAAAAATATTATCTTTTATTTTTATCCTTAGTTGTTTCGGGTGTAAAGAGCCCAATGTTAAAAGTATAAATCAGGAAATAAACATTGATGGCTATTATGAAAAGATATCTACTTATGAATGGGTTTACAAAAACCATACTTATATAATACTTAAAAGTAAAAATAATATCAGTTTAACCCACGCAGGACACTGTCGTTGTAATAAATTAAGATGAAAAATTTAGAATTTAAAATTGAAAAATTATTAGATGATAATTTTAAAACATTTGGCCTCAATTCAACTCCACTCAAAGAACAATTAAGGAGTTCTATCATTAATGAAATAAAAAGAGATTATAACAATAATTTGATTAATTTATTAGAATTTTGTAAAATTGTTGAGAAAGAAAAAAATGGATTATTATTTATTAAAAAAATAATCGAGAGTATTATACTCGAAAACAACAGTAAATAATTTTAATTAAAATGTCAAAAAAATATAGTCTGGAAAATGGAAAGCAAATAACAAGAAAAGATTTAATCGCAATTCTTGGCTGGTGTAAAAAAAACATAGGAAGGTCAAAGTACTTTTCAATAAGGAGTCTTCAAATAAGATTTCAATCCAACTTAAATTATTTTGTTGGTGTTTTTGATATAGAAAAAAATTGCATTTTTATAAATCCAAATAAGATCAAGAATCATCTTGATTTGGTTGTTACTATAATTCATGAATATATACATTTTCAACAAGATTTTTCAAAATATGAAGAGATAGAAATAAAATTACCTAGACATAGAAATTATTATGACCACCCATATGAGGCTGAAGCTGAAAGAATAGCACAGGAAAGAAAAAAAGATTGTTACAACGATCTAAAAAAAGAATTAAAATGGGTGAAAAGATAAATGTACTATTTTTAGATCATGATGGAGTAATTTGTCTTCCCGATCAATGGGGTAGAAGAAGTGAAGGTTCATTAGAAATTGATAAATATTTTGATAAATTCGATAAAAAATCAATTAAAATTTTAAATGAAATAATAGAGAAAACAAATTGTGAGATTGTAATTAGTTCAGACTGGAGATTTCATTGCAAAATAGATCTCATGCAAGAATTGTACTTAAAAAGAGGCATTTTAAAATTACCTTTTGATTACACAACCATCGACGGATTAGAAATACCAGATAATTTTAATTGGCAATCAAAATTTGAGTCCGAACAAACAAGAAGTCTTGAAATAATTCAATATTTAAATTCTAATCCAATAATTAAGAATTGGGTTGCAGTTGATGATATGGATTTAAGAAAGTTCTTATCTAATAAAAAATCTGAAATAATCGAAGTAAGAGATTGGGGTTTAGAAAATTTTGTTTGGACTTCAAAATACAATGAAGGCATAAAACAATGCAGTATCAAGAATAAAATAATTGATTTTTTGACACGTAATTAAAAAAATGAAAAAATATTTTTTTATAAGCAATAGACAATCTGGAAAAACTCATTTGGCAATTTATGAGTTTATGAAAGATCCAGATAATAGCCTCTTAATTGTTTATGATAATAAACAAATAAAAAATATTTTAGATAAAAAGGTAATTCCTGATAAGTTTTTGGATAGGATTTTTCACTATGAAAATTTTAGCTCAAAAATAATGGGTAGAAGTTTCAAAATAGTGATTTTCGATGATTATCTTCTAACAAATACTGAATTTAGAAGTGAAATAGATATTAATATACATGCAGCTAATGTGGAGAAAATTTATTGTTTTTCAACACCCAGTAAACTATATGATAAAAATGTTTTAGACTTTGTTACTCAAGTAAAGAAAGATAAAAGGATTTTAATAGTTGAAGAGTATATGTCTAAAAATCAATTATTAATTGAGATAAATGATTTAAAAATAAAAACATCAGCTCAATTACACAATGAAATTTGGGATCTTTACTATAATTATTTGACTGATCCTGAAACTAAAATTATTCATGATAAATTTTTCTATAACGAAAGAATATTTAATTTAGAAAATGTAAGTTATTTTCCAGACATAGAAAGAGAATTAACTGAATTAAAAGGAGAATTTATTAAAAATTAAAAAGGCATCATTAAGATGCCTTTCTACATTAATAATAATTTTTTTTATCTTAAATTCATTTTTAATTTATATCCTCCTTGAATATTGTTTTTATCAATTACAATAAAAGTTTGATTAGGATAATCATTTAACCATTGATCATTAAATTGAAAATCTTGTTTTTCAAAAATCAGCCTTCCACTTAAATCATAAAATTGAAAGTTTTTTATTGAATTATCGTTATCAACATTATCTAATGAAATTCTATTGGATGGACTAGGTAAAATACCAATTAAAGAATTACTACCCCAGCAATATGTTATACCATTAATTATTGGTCTAGTTCTAACATAGTAATTGTTACCCGGATCCAAAATATTTAAAGGTGCCTTTCTCGAGGTTGTTGGGGTAATCCAAGTCACAACGTAATTAGGATCATTTACTTTTGTAAATTCCATTTCATACTGGGGAGGATATATGTAAGTTAATACCAAACCAGCTGGAACAGAATCACTCAAATTTAAATTTGTTCTTCCTTCATAATTTACACCAACACCATTTGGCAATCTAATTCCTCTTATGACAACAGTATCAGAATTTACTTGACAAAGATTGTTAATAGATGCAGTATACCAAACTGAAACTGTATCTAATATAGGACCACCACCAGATCCAGTCATTTGTCTACTGAATATTTGATTTGTTGTTCCATTCATCCATAAGTAATTATTATATCCTGCATCTGCTTCAAGTTTAACAGTATCAAATTTACAAACCCAAATAGGTGTCAAAGGGTTTATTTTAGGTTTATCTAGAACTATAAAATTTTTTGATTTATTAATAATTACTTGTTGATTTGACTGACCTAAATAACCTGTAACCGTTAAAGTATATGTACCACTAGAATTAATTGAAATAGTAGGTGTAGTTTCTCCATTACTCCAAAAATAACTGATGGGGATAAAACTGTTTCCGGCAGTCCAAAGACTTGCTGTAGTCCCAAAACAAACCGTATCTTGTTTTGGTAAAATTTTTACATTGTTATGGTTTTGAGCCAATAAATTAATACTCATAATAAAGACGAGTAAGATAGTAGAAAAAATTTTTTTCATTTTTATAAATTTTTAAATTTTGTATAAATATAGCACACTTTTTATAAATTTAATTTTTTAAATTTTAAAATATTTTTATATCTTTGTTTCATTAACATATGATTTCATAAAATTATGAAAATTAACATCTCAAATGCTACATTTTCTTCAATAGTGGGTATTGGTCAAAAAGTTAAAAAAGCATCTAAGGATTCAGGGAAAGAATATTTGGAGCTTAATCGTGGTGTTAATGCAGTAACAGAAATTAATTTATCATGTATATATCCTACAATAAATTATAATTCAAAAGAATTTCAAGTGTATGCACCTAATTTAGGAATTGAATCTTTTAGACAGGCCATAGCAAAAGAATATTTTCCTACCAGATACAGGGAAGAAGATATTTTAAATAAAATTGCTATTACTCCCGGTGGAATGCCAGCAATAGACTTAGCAATTCAAATTTTAAATGTAGAAAATATTTATTTTCCAAAATTCTATTGGGGTTCTTACTCAAAAATGGCCACTATAAGAAATAAAAAATTTTCATTCTATGACTCTTTAAATGATTTAGATATTTCAAAATTAAATGAATCGTCCTGTATTTTTATTTGCGATCCAAATAATCCTACAGGAATAAAATTAGAAGATGATTTTCTTTATGAGAGTATCTATAAAATAAACTCAACAGGTGCGATAATTATATTTGATAGTCCGTATAGAAAACTTTTTTCTGATGATAGAATGTTTAATATATTGTCAAGTTTAGATAATGTAATTATAACTGAATCTTTTTCAAAATGGATAGGATTATCCGGACTTAGAATGGGTTTCATTTTTTGTAACAATAAAGATTTTAATGCTGAATTAAACATTAGATTGCTTTATGAATTTAATGCTGTTTCATCTCCACCCCAATTGATTATTGAAAGAATATTAGAAACTAAAGGAGGAAGACAAGTTTTGGATGATTTCAGAAATGAAACAACAAAACACATAGAAATGAATATTAATTATTTATATGATAGAGGCTTGTTGGTTAAAGAAATTTATGGAGAGATTGAAAAGCCTTTAGGAATATTTGCTGTTATAAACAAATCGGAAGATTTTCTATTTCAAAATAAAATTGGTGCTGTCGGTTTAGATAAATTTGTTTATCACGATAAAGATATATGGTCTTCTTACTCTAGAATATGTGTATCTGTACCCTATGAAAAATTTACAAAATTCTTAGATAAAATATGAAAAAAGCAATGAACATAAAATTATTTATTTTATTTATTATTATATTTGCATTATCGTCTTGTGCAGATGTAACAATCGTAAACGAATGTATAAAAGATGAACCATATGGTTTTTGGGGTGGTTTATGGCATGGGTTTATTTCTCCTTGGTCCTTTATTGGGAGTCTTATATGGGATGATATTGCAATGTATGCATTAAATAACAATGGTGGCTGGTATGACTTTGGATTTGTTTTAGGTTCAGGTATTTTATTCGGTTCATCAAGATATAATAATAAAAAATAATATGGATATCTTAAAAAATAAACCGGAAGAAATAAATCAGGAAGATTTAAAAAGATACGCTTTTAATGGCTATTATACTGTTGGTCAATTACTAGAGTACATTCAAACAAAAATTGCCTCCGGTGAATTGACTCATGATTCTTTGGTCTTATCCCAAAGGATAGAAGATGTTTATTTTGAAAAAAATGGATGGGGTGTTGTTAAAAAAGAAGGTGAGCATTATCACTATTGTTTAAACCATAATAATAAAATAGAAGATGGTCATTATTTGAACAAAGAACAATATCCTAAAATAAAAGGAGATGAACCTTTTTTAAATAAAATAAGTGAGGAAGAAATGGAAAATTCAAAAGAACAATATCATCCAATATGGTGTCCTGTAGTTTATGAAGGAGATAAAAACCTATATCTTGACCTACATTACTAAAAGATATGTTTACAAAATACAGAATCAAAAAATCAAAAAATAAGTATTTCGTGCAAAGAAGATTTCTATTTTTTAAATGGATCAATGTTGCGGATTATGACAGTTTATATAAAGCTAATATGATAATGTTTGCTTTAAAAAATGATTAGAGTAAAAAACAAACGCAAATCAAAACCAGAAAAAAACGATATATATATCGGTAGAGGGTCTGTTTTAGGAAATCCGTTTACTCATTTGGAAATAGATAAAACAAAAGCAGAATTCCATTGTTCTTCAAGAGAAGAATCCATATTTTCTTATGAAAAATATATAATTTCTAAAATAGAAAATAAAGATCAAGAAATTTGCAAAGAATTAAATAGAATTTTTTATTTAGCACTTAAACAAGATATAAATCTAGTTTGTTTTTGCAAACCAAAAAGTTGTCACGGAGATATAATAAAAAGAATTTTAGATGAAAAATTAAATCATCTTAATAATCTTTTTTCATAGTTTTTATAGTATTTAAAATATATTTCATTAGTAATTCCATAATCTATTAATACTATTTTTTCTTCATTTTCTCTATATGTTAAACCATATGAACTTACTTTGTATAAGTCTTTTATATCAATATCACTGACTTTAATAAAATCAACGAGCTTACTCACAAAAGTATGATTTATCATCTGAGTAATAATTATTTCATCTAATTTATTACCTAAGTTCATATATTTTCTTGGATCAATTTTTCTCCTAATGTAAGTCAAATAATCACAATAACATTCGTAATTCAATCCAGTTATTTTTTCAAATTCAGATTCATTTATTACATCAGCTTTTTCCACTATAATCCAAAAATATTTTTCATCACTCCTTAGTATTTTAGCTAGAATTTCGTTACCATTATCGTATAAATCATATTCTTTTCTATTTTGGACCAAACCTTTTTTATTTTTTGCTAGTTTTAAAACTCTTGAATTATCTAGAATATATACAATCCTAGCTGATCCATAAGACAATCTTTTCAAATGATCATTCAAAAAATTTATTTTTTTTGTGAAATTCTCTAATTTATTTAATTCAAAAAGCAGTTCCTCTTCTTTCATTTTTATTCTTAATATGTTTGTAAATATAATTTTAATTTATTAAATTTATAGAGAATAGTAATAAATATTTAATTTATGGAATTTATAACATTTGATAGAGAAAAAAAAGAACTTCATTATCGAGACAATTTGACTACAATAATCGATAGAGTTACTTTTAAAGTTAAAATGTTTTCAATTGTTGAAAATAGATATGTTTTCGATATTGATGAACATCATAAATTAAAAATTAAACAAGTTTTTTTTCCTGTTGAGAATACTGTATTATCGATTATTTAAAAATGAGAAAGGTATTTGATATTTTAATCAACGATAAACCATATACTGTCTATAGTATAGAAGGTAAGGAACACAGTTTAGGTATTAACAATGGATGTCCTGCAAATTGGTGGTTGCATTATGAAGAAGATACCAGTTCAATAAAATTTCTCAATGAAATGGATGAAAATCCTAATCTTATACCATATATTGATAGGGGTGTTCATAGGATTTGCTGGGAAATAAATTACAAACAAACGAATAGAATTAAATATAAGTGGGATGAAGCTGATATAAGGGATTCTGGTGTTTGTAATTTAAAAGCAAATGGAAGGGATGTATATAAATTTCACACATCAGATCTTATGTACGCAATGGCTCGTGTTCAAACATTAGTTGGTGAAATAATATCTCATCCATACAATCTACTTGAACCGGAAAAAGATGATGGGAGAAAAATATTTTTTTGTGGCTTACCTGCTTTTGTACATAGAGGCTATGAAGTTGGTGAAATCAAAATTGAACCGGATTATTCATCTATTAGCAAAGAATTATGGTGGAAGAGATATGATTTTTTCAACTCGAATCATGAAGAGAAAAGTTTTGAAGAATTTGAGGATGAGTTAGATCAAGAAGAATATGAAGCTGATTATGAATTGTTCCAAGAAAACACTAAAGAGTATTACGATAATGATATGATTAATTGGGGTGATGCACTTAATGATGGTAAAATTTGGTGGTTTAGAAAATGAATAAGATTAAAGAAAAATTTAATTATTGTTTCAATTTTACGCTAATGCTTTTTATAGCATTTAGTTTAATGGCAACTTTTTTTTCTTTATTGAATAAATTAATAGTGTACTTAGTGTCTAAAATAATATAAAAAAATGTATAAAATAAAAAACATACTTTGGAAAAACCACTCCGAATTTCCTACTGAGATACAAGGAGTTTTTGAGGGTCAAGAAGTTTTTACAATAAAACCTGTTGGAAAAAATTCAGGTCAATGGATCCTACAAAGTTGGGCATTCAGAAATGAAACCTTCAATAATTCAACAAATTCTAAAAATTTGGGTACTTTTTTGTCCATAGATTCTGCTCAGCAATTCGCTGAGGATAAGTGGAATCACTTTGTAAAAGATTTGATAGAAACCCCCGTTAATTAATTTTTAAATTTAAAATTGTAACTTTTATTATTTTTTTTCGTTATAATTGCTGAAATTTAGCAATCATGAAAAAAATAATCGATCAAATCATTGAAGATTGTGTCAAACACAACATTCCTGTTTCTATAACAAAAGATAGTTCAGGTAAGATTTGTTATGAAGTTAGCGGTTTCTCTAAATCTGGTATTGCCACATTATATATCAGCAAAGGGAAAATAATTTGTGAAACAAGATATGAAACAGTTGATGAAATAGAGAGTTTTCACGATCTATCATTAATTGCTTTTGAGTGGTATGTGAACTACAAAAACAGAACTCCTTTCGAAAGTCCGGAATCTTATTGGGCAGAATATTGGGTTGAAAAAGGACTAATGAAAAAAGAAATTCAAACTGTATATACACTTAAATAATTTACATATGAAATATTTTTATAGATTGATAGGTGCTTCATCCTATGAACACATGAATGAGTGCTTAGCAAAACTTGTTCAAGAAGAAGAGGTTTCTCGAAATGAAAAGAGAAAAAACACAATAGAGGATATTGAAAAACTTGACGTAAAAAGTGACGCAGATAAAATTCAATCTCTTTTGATAAATTTAAGTAGGGATCTCACAACTTCGTATGAAAAAGAAAAATTTGTTCTTGAATTTATTAATTCTTTGAAATCATGATCAACATCAAAGATTCAAAAAGAAAAAAATATTTTATAATAATAGGTTTCATTTTACTTGTAATTTTAATCTATTCATTTAATTCTTCTAGAAAACCCTTTCCGGTTCATATTGGACAAACGTGGATCATTAGACAAAACGTTATTCCGTTTGATAATAATCATCCTGAGCCAGAAGTTTCTGTAGAATATTATGTAAAAGTCATTGACATAAAAGATGATGGTAACATTGTTTATTCCAGAGGATGCGATACTATGGAATTATATGTAGAAAATTTCATTTTCAATGCCGAATTGATAGACGATAAATAAAATTATACTTTTCTTTTTCATTTTATTTTTCTAATTTAATAGAATGAAAAAAACAATATTATCTCTATTATTTATCTTATTTTCTTTATGTGGTTTTAGTCAATCTAGATTAGGTTACACGGAGTACGAAATAAGAAAAGATTTTTCAAAAGAATATTTCTACACTGGAAAAACTGAACAAGGAGCAAAATACATTTATTTTAAAGACGAAAGAATCATTTCAATGTATTTCTTCGATTCAAAGGGTGTATGTAATTTATGCTCTGCAACTCCACTAAATAGTGGCACCCTAAATTATATGGTAGAAATATTCAATAAACAATATGTTGTTATTGATGATACTAAATGGAAATATTATACAGGTAATGGAGGTATAATTTATATTTCACTTGTAGAAATAAATGGCACTCCTACTTTTGTTTTTAATCTATAAATTATGCTATATTATATATATTTAATTGGTCTGATTTTAATGATAATATGGTGGGGAATTTTAGCATTTCTAGTTTTCGAAGAGAGTGTTTATAATAAATTAGATGATGGAACCAAAAATTCAATCGATGAACTTCACGAAGTTTTAGGTAATTTCAACACTGATAATTTACAATTAGTTTATTTATTATTGAGCATGTTTGCATGTATTTTTTGGCCTTTAGTCTTACCATATATACTTTATAAAAGATTTTTTGATTGATAGTTATTATTTTTTTTTATAGATTTGTCATAAACAATCAATAAATAAAATTAATTAAAATGGACAACATTAAATTAATCAAATCATTCATTGTAAAAAAACACAATGATAATTTAAAAAAAGGTGATATAATTGTTCTTAGAAAATACCAAGGACAGATACCACTTCTACATGAAGAATTATATTTTGAAAGTAAAGAAACAGGGAAAAATTTTACTCTCAAATTCCTGATTTCAAATATTGATAAAAATTTAGAGATACACGAAAAATTTAATTCCTTAGGAGAAAAGTTTGATTATTTAACATGATTGAAAAAGAAAGAAAATTTCTTTTAAAATATATGCCGGATCTAGGCTCATATTTTAATGAACCAAAATTGATCAAGCAGGGATATTTAATTCTTGATAAGAAGAAACAATTAAGAATTAGAATTACTAATAATTTTTATTGCCACATTTGTTATAAACAGAAAATTAATAATTATTCTAAATATGAATTCGAATACTTAATACCAAAAGAAGAAGGGTTTAAATTATATGATCTTTCAGAATTCAAACTCGAAAAAAATCGTTTTGTTACTGTCTTTAATAATCATAAAGTGGATATTGACATTTATCCTTCTGGTCTAAGTATTGTTGAAATAGAGTTTGATGAATTTTTAAATGATATTCCTGATTACTGCGGAGAAGAAATTACAGGCCAAAAAAAATACTCTAATATATTTTTGGCAAAAAGTAATAATCAATTTTTCTAATTATATATAATTTTTTAAATTGATTTTCAATTACTTATGAATTTATTAATATAGAAATTTGTTTTTAAATAAATAATGACTAAATTTGCATTCAAGAAAAAATAAAATTTCTTACTATTTAATAAACAAGAATAAAAAAAGTTATAAAGTCTTCAAAAATGAACACGCTTCATAATCATATTAACAAGAATAACTGGCAGGCAGCCATAAGTACGCCTATTGCGTCAATATGTCTACCCGTAGTGGATTCTCGTTCATTTGATTTTGGGTATAATACACAAAGCGAGAAACCAACCGGGTTCAGGGGAACAAATAACTTTAAAAATAAGGTGATGTAAAAAACACAAAACCAAAAAAATAAAGGAAGCCCCTGAACCCAAAAAGTTCAGGGGTTTTTTGTTTTGGAACCGTAGCTCAGATGGAAGAGCGTTGGACTGAAAATCCAAAGGTCGAGGACTCGAAAGCCTCCGGTTCCACAAAGGGGGGAAGAAGCTCAAGTGGAAGAGCAACTGCCTGTTAAGCAGAAGGGTGTGGGATCGTTGCCCACATTCCCCGCAAAAAAAATGATGATGTTGGGGGCTGAGTCAAATACCTGCTGGGCTCAGTCCCCAGAAAACTGGAAATGAAATGAAAACAAAAAATAAATTAAAACGAAAACGTAAATAACTGAATGTGCCTACGGGTGCATTCAAAATGTATCCGTAACTCAGCTGGATTAGAGTACTGCACTTTTAATGCAGGAGTCGAGAGTTCGAATCTCTCCGGGTACACAAAGTAAAAAAGGTCTATTGGTCCAACGGCTAAGGATACCCGACTGTCTATCGGGTGGTGAGAGTTCGATTCTCTCATAGACCGCTAAACTGGTAATGGAGGAATTGGTTGCCTCGCCTACCTTGGAAGTAGGAGCTGATGTCGGTTCGAGTCCGGCTTACCAGACAATGGGGCTATGGTATAGATGGCGAACACATAACATTTGCAATGTTAAGTCCCGAGTTCAAAGCTCGGTAGCTCCTCCTAAAAATTGCGGGATGGACTGGAGATGGTTCCAGCTCAGTCTCATAAGCTGAATCACATGGGTTCGATTCCCATTCCCGCAACAATAAAACAACATGAGTATCTGTTGTTGTTCTTTGACATGTTGGCACAATTGCGAGTATCGTATAGTGGAACGAAAGTAAATTATGCTGGTCTTCCAAACCAGAGATGAGAGTTCGATTCTCTCTACTCGCTCTTAATGCTCCTGTGGACAAATTGGTTTAAGTCACCACCCTTTCAAGGTGGTCATTGCGGGTTCGAGTCCCGTCGGGAGTACAAATATCTGGGATAGAGACCGGGGAGTTCACAATGACTGTAAATCATAGGTGCGAAGTTTCGATTACTTCCTATCCCACTCTAATATTATATTGTCCTATAGTATAACGGTTAATTATATCAGAATTTGACTCTGATGATGTTGGTTCGATTCCAGCTGGGACATCAAAATAAATTTTTTGCAGAAAGTATTAATTTCTGATACTTTACGCAAAATATTTCTTTATTGGGTTGTATCTCCTCACGCTGATAACGTGTTGAAAGAGTAATTGGTGACATGTGGGTTCGATCCCCTCCATCCCAACAATAATGTAAGGTAGGATGACCGAGTGACTAGGTGGAGGTCTGCAAAACCTTCTACGATGGTTTGATCCCATCTCCTACCTCCATAAAATGCCCCTGTACGCAAACTGGCAAAGCGGCTAGACTTAGGATCTGGTGTTTGTGGATTCGACTTCCACTGGGGGTACAAAAATTCACCTGTAGTTTAACGGAGAGAATATCTGGCTACGAACCAGAAGATGGGAATTCGACTTCCTCTGGATGAACTTATTATTGCCGATGTGGCTCAGTGGCGACAGCACCAGTTTTGTAAACTGGAACACAAACACCGGGGGTTCGAGTCCCTCCATCGGCTCAAAATTTAATTATATAAAATATTTATAATTAAAAAAGATGAATTGTATTTTTTGTGATAGAGAAATAACGAATAAAGGTTCTTTAATTTCACACCAAAAAACATGTAAATTAAACCCAAATAGAGTAATTCGTAAAAGTAATTTTGAAATTTATAATCAAAAAGTAAAAGATGGAATAATAAAAAAACCAGTAAACCAATGGGATAAAACAAGAAAAAAAGGAGTCGATTATATTTTAACTGATGAAATTAAGAAAAAAATAGGATTAAAGCATAAGGGTAAAAAAATTTCCAATGAACAAAAAGAAAAACTTTCTTTGGCTAGGTCTAAAAACTTGGAAGAATTAGGTGTAGGTGGATTTAAAAATATAAAATGGTATAAAGTTAGCAATATAAATAATGAAAAATTTATTGTTAGGGGTACGTGGGAATTGAAAGTAGCAAATATTTTAAATGAGAATAAAATAATTTGGAAAAGAAAAATATATATTTCTTATGTTGATAATAACGGGGTTAAAAAGACTTATACTCCTGATTTTTATTTACCGGATTTTAACAGATATTTAGAAATTAAAGGATATTTTAGCGATGAAGATAAAATAAAATTGAACTTAGTCACATCTCAAAATAAAATAAATTTGATTTTTATAAGAGGTAAAAATTTTGATGATAAATTAATTGAAAACATAATTGCTCCCATATCCCCTCTGTCTTATACACAGTAGAAAGGGTAATTGGTCACATAAGGGTTCGATTCCCTTTGGGAGTACAAAAACTATGTTTTATAGTTAAGTAGTCAGCTTCAACCTGACTAAAATGATATAAAAAAAGTTATAGGGTAATTAAAAACCTAAAACAATCTCGGATCCCTCTTTTCTTACAATATCAACATCATGATTTTTTCGATGATCTTCCCTTAACTCGTTTAATATTTCTTGATATTGTTCTTCAGTCAAATTCCTATACTCTTTCCAACCGTCACTTGTAGTAAGGATTTGATATACAATTGCAAATTCTCCACCTTTATTCTTAAGATGATCCTCAAGTAAAGAATAAATATCTAAACGCTTTGGACGAACAAACATATCATTTTCATTTATGATTTTATTTACAAGATTTCTTAATTCGTTGATGTTTAGTTTATTTTTTGCCATTTTAGTTTTTGTATATAAATATGAAAATTTTCATGAATAATATTTATTCAACGCATCCATGACTTTTTGAACATTGATTGCAATTATGTCTCCATTCTTATCAATAATTGAACCTTGATGATAGAATCTCACCATGTCAGTGCCAGTAAATTCATAGTTATAAACTTTTCCTTTATTAGAGGTTAACTCTAATTCGTAAATGTCATGAATTTTATTTGGATCACCGTATCCATAATTTAAGATGTTTACATCAAGAAAATCTATTTTATTTAATTTGGTCAAAATAATATCAGATTTAAAAGTTTTTTCTTCATAAAAACTTTCACTTTCAAAAACAATTTGTTGAGGTTCGCAAACAAATAAGTAACCTAGTTTTTTTACGTTATCTAACAATTTTTCTATTTTATCCAGATATTTTTTATTAAAATTGACATATTCAGAAATTTCTTTTTCATTTAATTTTAGTCCTTTAAAATTAGACAAATCAAAAACCATATCTAGTCTTTTAACCCAGATTTGCTCATTTAAGTCATTGATTTCTAAATTTTTATGACTTTTTTCATTATTTTCAAGCCCTTGTGTCAATTTTTTGATTTTCTTTATATTAGAAATTGTTCTTTTAAATAAATATGTAACTTAAAAGTGGAATTTTACGTTTAAATACAAAAAACCAAATATGAAAGTATCGATGGATGGCTTGAGATTGCAACTATTAAGTAATTATAATGCACTCACCAGAAAACTTAATAAAGGATTGTCAGAAGATAAAACCACTACAACGGTTGAAACTTACGATATTGAAGGTAATATGGAAGTTATGCGTCAGTGCATTGTAACCTTGGCTTATATGTACGATAACAGAGAAGAAGGTTTTAAAGAATTAGAAAATCCATTTTTTGAAGAGTTTAATAACAAATAAAATATGAGCGATTTTTTACCATATCAAGAATCTTTTATCCTTTGTGAGGAATTGGGTTTTAACGAACCATGTTATGCAGTTTATTCTGAATATGATCAAACCAGAGTTTATGATAATGATTCAATCAAAGAAGGCAAAACAATACCTGCCATTCTAAACCAACAAGCATTCCGTTGGTTTAGAGAAAAGAAATTATGCGATGGTAGTGTATGCAGACATGGAGTAGCTGATGGTGGCTATTCATACAGATGGGATATATTACATGAATATGGAGTGTATGAAGAAAGACATTTTAAACAAGGATATAATACCTACGAAGAAGCAGAACTTGCTTGTATTAAAAAATTGATCGAATTTGTAAAAAATAAAAATAAAATATGAGCGGAGGACATTTTAATGAAAATCTACATATTTATATGTATGATTGGCATATACAAAATAACTTCACCTAATGGTAAAATCTACATTGGTTCTTCAAATGACATCGAAAATCGTTTTTGTAAATATAAAAATTTAAAATGCGAAAACCAATCCAAATTATTCAACTCATTAAAAAAATATGGATTTGAAGAACATAAATTTGAAATCATTGAAGAGTGTGATGTAAAAATTTTACTTGAAAGAGAACTATATTATGGCATTTTATTTGAAGTTTTAGACAAAAAAAAGGGATTAAATTGTAGATTGCCAAAATCAGGTGAACACTATATTTATATGTCAGAGGAAACAAAAAGAAAAATTGGAGAAAGCAATAAAATTAAAAATATAGGAAAAAAACACAATTTTTATGAATCAAAATTAAAAAAATTGACCATAAAAGAAGTTGTAGAAATAAAAAATTTATTAATTGAAAACGAATTAACTCAAAAACAAATTGGTGATTTATATGGTGTATCAAGAAAAATAATCAACAACATTAATATAGGTAAAACTTATAGTTCAATAGGAAAGGATATTAATCTCAGTAAAAGCCAAAAATTATATGTAAAATTAGAGATTTCAGATTATGATAAAATAAAAGAATTACATAATTCAGGTTTATCAAAATCAGAAATTGCAAAAATTTTCAATGTCCATCAATCTCATATTTGTAGAATCATTAATGATGATAATTATATAAAAACTAAAAAATAAAAAAAAATTATGTGTAGTGGAGGATTTTTTGATTACAATCAATACAAAATCGGTCAAATAGCAGACCAGATAGAAAAGCTCGTTGAAAAAAACGGGCAGAAAATATCTGAGGAGCTAATGAAGGAAAACATGCGTTGGTACGGCAATGATTGGTATGAAAGGTTTCCGGAAGAGTTACATCATCACAAGTATCCTGATGAAGTAATAGAAAAATTCAAAGAAGCAATTGTAATTCTTCGCAAAGCAGAGATATATGCCCAACGCATTGATTGGCTTGTGTCGGGGGATGACGGAGAAGAAAGTTTCTTGAGAAGATTAAAAGAAGAACTTGACGATTTAGAAAAAAAACAAAATGATAAATAACATTTACGCAATTAATCCAATTTTAAAATTTGATTCTACAGATGATTTTTATTTTCTTCAAATTATAAAAAGAAAAAAAGATAATCCAGAAGTAGGTAGCAATTCAATAGTTATTAAAACGTATTACATTCGTTCACAAGATCAATTAGAGTTCTTGATGCCGGAGATAATTGCTATTTGTAATTTTCACAATGCAAGGGCTTGTATAAATTTAAATGTAAGATCTTTTGAGAAAACTGCATTTCATACAATGAAGAAAATATCTGATATAATAATGAACAGAGATTTCAAATCCGTAATGTCAGCTTATGATTCTGTTTGTGGAGAGTTTGGTGCAGGAAAAAATAAATCTTGGGTTATTGATATTGATACAATCGATGAAGAATTCATTGAAGATGTTGAACGTAATATTAATAACTGTCCACCAGAAGGAATGAAAATAATTTGTCAAATTCCTACGAAAAATGGTTATCATTTAATATCTTTACCATTCGACCTCAGGGAATTTAAATTTCCTGAAATTGATATACATAAAAACAATCCTACAATTCTGTACATACCTTAATAAATTATAAAATGAAACCATCTAAAATTTTAATTTACATTCTAATATATTCCGTTTTGATATACGGATGTATTTGGACATTTAACCACATAAATCCTTGGATTGCAATATTTGCAACTTTCATGATTGGTTATTTTAGTCTAGTTATAATTGAAAAAATCTATAAAAAATAAAAATCAAAAAAAATGAAAAAAAACAAATTATCGTATTTGATTGCAGCACTTGCAATTATTACAACAATGACCACAATGACTTCATGTGAAAGGGTTGCACCTAATTTTGCTGGAGTATTGATGGAAAATTATGGAAAAGACGGTAAATCCGATTATTCTCGTGTTCAAGGTAGAGTAAACACAATGGGTCCGGGAACAGAATTGTTTCAAGTTCCGTTGTATGAACAAAGAGCAAATTTTGGTGAACAAGTTTTACACCTCAAGGCTGCAGATAACACTGAGTTCACAGCAAAGCCACTTTATTCTTATAAAGCAATCGAAAACCGTGTTGTAGATCTTGTATTTCAAAATGCTCGTTTGGGAAATGCTGATAATTTCATGACTGCATTGGAAGACAATGTTCTTGAACCTCACATTTATGATTTGATCAAAGAAGAATCAAGAAAATATATTACTGATACTCTCATGGCATCTGGTGGTTCACTTAAATTTGAGAAGACAATAGAGCAACTCGTAAGGAAAGCATTCGAAGAAAAAGGACTTGAGCTTCTTACATTTAGTGCAAACCTAGATTTCTCAGACAAAGTAAAACAGAAAATTGATACAAGAAATGAAGTCAACACAAACGTTTCTGTTCTTGATCAACAAATAATCGAGCAAAAGAAAAAGAATGAATTGGCACGTCTACAAACTGAATACAATAAAATTATTTCTGAAGGACTCACTGAGCAAATTCTAACAAAACAGTTCATTGATAAGTGGGATGGAAAAACTGCTCTTTATGGTAATCAGGTTCCGGTAACTCTCATGAAGTCCATAAAATAAAAAAAAATGATAAATCCAGAAAAAAAACAAAACATGAAATACAACCTCAACAAAGAAGAATTCAAATCAACAATCACGAATCTCAACAACATATTTGTTGGTTCAATGATCATTGCTGCAATTGGTCTTGGGATTTGGCTATGGAAAGTATTTGGGATCTGGCTTATTATTGGACCAGTTGCATACGTGGCAATTTGTTATCTTGGAAAATTCATAAAAGAAAATTATCTAAATCATATAAAAGAATTGTCAAATTAAAAAAATGATTTACAGCTCAATAAATATAGCAGTTAGTGAATTGGAACATAAACCAGTGGCATCTTCAACTGATCTAGAAACACTAAAAAGTATGTTAGACGATTTGACTGGTTTGTACGAAGAAGATGAATTAGTCGAATTCATAGGTTTTCAACCAAATACACTAGAACAATCAGAAGAACTTTTGGGCTCATATAATTATGAGATAACAACTGATGATGGCAATAAATACATAGAAAGATTTATTGTTTATCGTACTGATTTTGTTGGTTGATATTTCGTTAAAATATTATATATTTATTATTAAGGATCGGTGTGGCTGAATTGGTAGGCTCTCATCGTCGGCAATGGGGTCCCTTATACTTGTATCGGGATTCCCCCCCAACGGAAGATGAAAATTCCAGTATCATAACAAGTGTTGGTATGCGGGTTCGAATCCCGTCCCGATCCCATTTTTATTTAAAATAGCTTTAAATTTAAGTTATTATGTTTTTGTTAACTTTTTAGTAACAAATAGTTAATTTTTGTTTTTGTCTTTTTTGACTTCTAATTATTGGCAAAAACAATAAGATGAAAAAACTATTATTTATTATTACAGCATTCGCTGTACTTGTTACGTCTTGCAAAAAAGACGATAATCAAATTCCAGAAAATAAATCATTTATAGTTACAGAAGTAAATATAAATGGAGATTTATTTCAAAAAATAGAGGGTGTCATAAATGAAAATTTTACTTTGGATTCGTCTAAAAAATGGCTTCTTTCTGGTGGTGTATTTATTGAAGAGGGTTATTCACTTTATATAAATGGTGGACAAACAATATACGCTGATCCATCTGTAACAACCTTTTTATCAATAAAACAAGGTGCAAAAATTTTCGCAGAAGGTTCTAGTACTAATCCTATAATTTTCACACCATTAAAAAGCAATCCTACCTATGGTGATTGGGGAGGAATAATTGTCAATGGATATGCTGACATAAACACTGGTCTAACTGCAGAAGGCGAAGGGGGTACAGGTGTTTATGGAGGAAGTAACGATCAAGACAATTCCGGAATTTTAAAATATATAAGAGTCGAATATGCTGGTAAAATACTTGGAACAGATAATGAATTAAATGGATTTTCTTTTAATGGGGTTGGATCAAGTACAATTGTTGAATACATACAGGCATATAGGGGTTCTGATGATGGAATCGAATTGTTTGGAGGAACATTAAATATAAGATATGCAGTTTCAACGGAGAATCAAGATGATTCTTTTGATTGGACTCATGGATGGAGAGGAAAAGGTCAATATTGGTTTGTGCAACAAGGTATAGATGGTGGTGATAGAGGTATTGAAGCGGATAATAATGGAGATGATAATACAGCTTCTCCTTATTCAGAACCAACATTATCAAATATAACATTAAATGGTGTTAATGATGGAGATGGATTAAATGAAGGAATTAGACTAAGAGAAGGAACAAAGGGTAAAATATTTTATGCAAATGTTACTGGTTTTGCTAAATATGGAGTAAGAGTTAGCGAGCAAACAACCCTTAATCACATTACAACTGGTGAATTATTTGTTGCAAATTCTATCATATCAGGAAATGGTACTGATTTTAAAGATTGTAATTCTTTTGCTGGTTTAACAGCCACTTTAAACGATTCTTGGTTCATTCAAGATTCAAATGTTGGATCAGGTAATGCTTGGATGAATGGTTGGACGAAATAGAATGAGAGCAATAATCATATTAATTTACTTATTTGTAAGTTTTACTCAAGCATTTAGTCAAGAAATAAAAGGAAAGGTAGTGGATGAATCAAATCAACCACTACCTTTTGTTTCTATAATTGAAGAAAATACTCAAAACGGAACTCAAACAGATTTCGATGGTAATTTTTATTTGAAAATAAAATCAAATGAATCTTTGATTGTTTTTTATTGTCTTGGGTTTGAAGAACAGAAAATAAATGCAAACAACAATCAATTTAATATTATATTAAAATCGAAATCTGTTTCTATGAATGAAGTTGAGATATCAGCTAAAAAGAATAATTCTTCAGAAACTATACTTTTAATGGATAAAAAAAATGCTAATGGCATTGAGTCTTCAATAGGATCTTCAGAAATGACCAGAAAAGGGATTTCAAATGCAGAAGATGGGTTAAAAAAGGTGTCGGGCATATCATTTACAAATTCTAAATTAAATATTAGGGGTCTTGACGATAGATATAATCAAGTAACCCTTAATGGAATTCCAATTCCATCCAACAATGCAGATAAAAAGAATATTGATTTAAATATTTTACCTGTTGGAATTATGGATAATATGAAGATTAGGAAAACATATTCTTCAGATCAATGGGGAAATGTTTGTGGTGCTCAAATTGATATTTTAACTAGTGAAATAAAAACAATAAAAAGTGTTTCTTTAAGGGGTTCTTTAAACTCATTGACACCCACCCCTAATTACAATTTTAATTTTCAGATAGGAAAAGAAAACAAAAAATTAAGCTACTATCTCAATTTAAACTTAATAAATGATAATCAAAATTTAGATGGAATACTAAGATTAATAAATAAACAAGGAAATTATGTTCTCGACTATAAATTTAAAGACAGGATAAACCAATTTACTCCCTCTGGTATTTTTGTTTTACACCATGAATCAAAAAATTTTAGTATAAAAAATACCTCATTATATATAAATCAAAAAAACACACTTTACAGAGAAACATTTGGAACTCATTTTGATTATAGTAAAGATATTTTTACAACCAGAAACACACCATTTTCACATTCTTTATTTACCGATCAAATAAATGCAAATTATAGATTAGGAAATTGGACAATAGATGGTATAGGAGGATTTTCTTTAGTGGAAAGTGGAGAAAGTGCAAGAGAACAGTTTGTTTACCTATATGATGGTCAATATTCATTTAATAACATAGATAAACTCGACAATCACATTTTCTGGAACACAAACAGAGAAAACACGATAAATTTTAATTTTACAATTTCTCATAAAGGAAAAAAATTAGATCACTATTTTGGATACAGTTATTTAAGTTCTAGAAATTTATTTGATTATAAACAAAAATATTATGATTTAGGAAAAATAAATTCAATTTATGGATACATTGATCCTTCCAATCCAAATCAATATCTTAATAGTGATCAAACTACAGAATTATGGGTTAATAATCCAGCTTCAAAAACAGAAGGATACACAAATATTAATGGTTTTTTTATTAAATCTAATTTTAACAGTAATAAAACTGATTTAAGTTATGGATTAAGAGTTGAAGATGTAGAACAAGTAGTAAATTACAGAGATCAACTTTCACCAGTATTTTTGAAAAATAATAAAATAGATAATTTAGATTTACTTCCATTCTTATCAATAAAATATAGAATAAATGACAAAAAACAATTAAAGTTTGTCGCTTCAATCACTAATATAAGACCAAGATTTAGAGAAACTGTTCCTTTTATATATACTGAAGTTTTTGCAGGTTCTAAAATTCAAGGCAATCCAAATCTTACAGTTTCTAAAGTCATTAATTTTGATTTAGGTTATGAGTTTTATCCATCTAATAACCAAATTTATTCAATAGCTTTATTTAGTAAAACAATAGATAATCCAATAGAAAGAGTTAATATCGCTACCGCAAGTGGTAGATTGGAAACTTTTCAAAATAGTGAAAGATCAAATGTTTTTGGTGGAGAAATTGAAATAAAAAAGAGAATTAATAAGTTTATAATAGACTATAATTTATCCGTCTTATGGTCTCAAATAATTATTTCTAATGAAGGTAATTCTACAGTTGTTGTAAGTAATTTAAAAAGACCATTGCAAGGATCTTCGCCAATACTATCTAATGCTGATTTATTTTATTCAATTAATGAAAACAACAACATTGGAATAACTTATAATTTCATAGGTAAAAAACTTAACGCAGTAGGTGTTTTTGGACTCGGTGATATTTATCAAATACCACAAAACTTTTTAAATTTAATCTATAATATTGAAAAAAATAAGTACTCTATTTCATTGAGAATCAATAATTTATTAAATGCAAAATATGAATTTATTCAAAATTCTGATTCTGGTTATGTTGTTTCAAACTACTATAGGTTGGGTCAAGATTTTTCAGTTAACTTAAGGTATAAATTTTGATTTTAAATTATTTAAGTTATTTTTGTATTCAAAACCGGCTCATGGTTAAACCCACTGGGGATTAGGCTCCGGAGAAGTCCATCCTTTGAGTAAGAGTTTACGATAGACCTGCTTCTTTAATGGTTGATAACGTGTATAAGTCCGAGCATAAAACACGAAACTACAATGTCGTAAAATTTCTACCAATTGTAATATACTAATGTGGAATATCTAGATGACCTTCTGAACTTAAGATTAGTGCTGTGAGTTCGGTTTATTTAAAATAAAAAATAAGAATATGTCAAAATTAGAACCTGATGATTTCTTCTTTTTGAAAAAAAAAGATGGTGAAGTAATCATTTCTAGAGTAGATCACATTAAAAAAAGAGTTGTTGTTGATTTGAAAAATCACATCAATCTTGATGTCGATATAATTGTTGCAACTGATGGTAGTGAATATGATGAGATGAATGAAGGTCCCATTTTAAAAGTCAAAGACTTTAGGGATATTATTTCCGATCAAAAAATATCAGTATTCATGAAAGAAAATAGTGATAAAAACAAAATTGCAAATAATCTTGTCAAATCCCAAGACGAAATAGATCAAGAGGAGCAAGATGAATTAATAAAAAAATTATTATTACGTAATAAAGGAATTTAGTTATGTGGTCTGAGATAAAAGAATTTAAAAAATATCCAATGCCAGAAAAAAATGCATGGGATAAAAAACATTATGATCCAATTAGATGGCTATATCATTTAAAAGATAAAGAAAAAGAATATCCCCAATGGTTAGAGAAATATTTTTTTGATCCATACTTTAACTTAAAAAATTGGCTTATAAACTTTTTCAGTTTTTTTAAGAAATTATATGTATGGATACCAATAATTTGGAAAGACAGAGATTATGATGATTATTTTATTTTTGAAATTTTAAAACAAAAAATTCTACAACAGAGGAATTATCTAGTTAGAAATAATAGACACACAAATATTCCACAGGACAATCATTGGATGACAGTTTGTTTAAATTTAATCGAGAGAATACAAAAGAGTCATTATGAGGTAGAATATTTTGAATACCAAGATTCCAAACACGATTTCGTAGAAATCACTGAAGAAAATGAATCTGATTATCATGAAATAATTTCAAATTCTGAAAGTAAAAAACTTTACAGAATGGAAACAGAGTACATCACTGATAATAGAGTAGATTTTATAAATAAATATCCATTAGACAGAGATAAAGCGATTAATTATTTAAAAAAATACAGAAATTGCGATGTTTCTGATTATGCAGAAAATGAAGAAAGTAGAAGTTCAATTTGCGTTGTGATGTCCACCATGAGACATCAAAAAGCAATAAAAATACTATTTTTGATATTAACCCAAAAAATTGAGGCTTGGTGGGATTGAATTATTCATAAAAAAAATAAACGTCATATATTTATGATTTAGAAGAATAAATAAATATAATGCCGTTTATACAACCCGAACCATTTACTTTTTTCAATATTAAATTTACCGATCATGGTAGAAGGGCTGCTTCACAAGGTAAAATTACCTTTAGCAAAATAATTTTGAGTGATAGAGAAATCGATTATTCGATTGATAGGGATGGAAATTACAATATTTTCAATAATAGAGTATTGGATTTATCTGAATTCTATCCAGATGTTCCGGGTGAAAATTTTGGCAATATTCCTCCAACAAGCACTGTTTTCCAACCTCAAGGTGATGGTTTAATTTACAATGCAACTACCAATTTTAATGTCGGGACTGAAAAAATAACCATAACTGGATCAAGTTCTAGCACTACAATTTCAAATTTTGTTAAAGGAACAAAAACTTTAGCTTATAGTTCCAATTCTTCAAACTGGGGAACAAACAAAATAACGTTTGCTGGTGGTGGCTATTCGCCTGTTGTCAATGATGTTGTTACAATACCTTGGGTTTCTCCTGATTATTCATCAGGTTCTTATAATCCCACAACAATGCCACAAAATGATCCTTGTGTTCTTTCTTTTTACAAAATAATTTCAGCAGTTACGGCAGGTTCAGTATATTTAGTAGATAGACCAATTCCCAATTTTGCAACGGGTGCTTTTCCCACTTTAACTTGTCAATTTTTCAGAGACAACATGATTGAATCTTTTTATGGTTCTGGTAAAACATCTGATCCGGGTGTTTGGAATATGAATATAGTCAGAACAAAAACTGTTATGGGAACTCAACTTAGTGTTCCTAATAAAGTTTCTGGCTATACAACTTATGGTTCCATAGAATACAATGGTACAAAAAAGTATTTTGGCTTCAGTGATAATTTACCAATTTTTGGAGTGATTCACTATACAAACAAATGGACTGGAAATACCTACGGAGAACAATTCGTAGAGAAAACATTTGAAATGAATTTGCCCGGGATCATGTGGCATCATAATTTGAATGCTTATTATAACAATATTTTAAGTTCAAGTTTTACATCTTTTAATTCGTCAGGAGAAACTTGGGGTTTATATTTATCTGATTTCGCAGGTGATACTTATTATGATCCAGTTGTAAAATCTACTTATAGAGAATTAAGAGATGGAAGAAGTATTAATTCATTTTCTGTCGGTAGAGTATATCACAAATTACAATTGATTGTGGTCACTGATCAAGAACTTTTAACTGCCCTTACTTATAAATCTAACAGGAACTACACTTTGCCTGATTTTGAAGTTAGTTTAAGTAGAACTCCACAAATAGGTTTATATCCTGCTAATGGTTATTCTGCAACAACAATGTCTGGATATACAGCGAATGGTTTGGTTGAAAATGGTTATGATTATTTTGTAACTTATATAGCTGAAAATAGCACATATAGTAGCTCAGTCAGTATGGGACATGCTCCTGCACTTCCATGTGGATATATAAAAAAAATAACAGGCTTTACAGATTCTAATGGAAACAAACAATATTTAAAAGTTAGATTTCCAAATTCAAATTCATTTCCATATATGAGAGATGACTCAGAATTACTTAATATCTTATATAATGGTACTGGTTGGAATGCAAACACTGTTCAACTTTTGGTAAACAAACAGTTAAGTTATAAAAATTATGATATTGGAAATGTCCCTTACCAAGATTGGAAAAGAGTATCTGATTCCTCAGTTGGTGGGAACGGAGTTTATAGGGCATCAGATTATGGATTAAACACAATCGATCCAAAAGTTTTTAATTCATATGAATTTGTTATTTCTGAAGAAGATTTTAATACAGGGTCTACATATACAATAAATTCAGGATTGACAGCAAATCAGAGTTATTTAAATTTTGGTGATGAATGTTTTGTTTACGGAACAATCAAAACTGGAATTGCTGCAGTCGTTTATAAAACAAGGATTCAAGCATATTTAGATGATTCTGAACTGAATGGCTCAAACAATCCAACTTTTGACCCAGAAATCGACACTGCAACCTACATAACAGAAATAGCGGTTTTAGACGAATTAGGCAACGTTGTAGCAGCCGGAAAACCTACCTATCCCATACTGAAAAGTAACATTAGATGGCTTACTTTGCAACTGGATATCGATTTTTAATTTAAAATTGTAACTTTTTATAATTAATTTCGTTTAAATTCGAAAATTAGCGATATGGATATTGTTAAATTTCTTATATTTACGCTGTTTTGCCTTAATTTTGAGGCTAATGCACAAATTTGTAATTATTGCCCTTTAGAAGAGCTTAAAGAAACTCTCAAAGAAAATGATATAGATTATACTGTTCAATATAATGTTAAATCCAATACAGTTTTTATCCATAATGAAAAAGATTATATTAAAAGGTGGTATGTTGAATTTAACGTGTGTTATCTTTATAAAATTACTGTTCTGAACCCAAAAAAGGTAAAACCACTAAAAAAATTAATTGATAAGCATTTTACGAAAATTAATAATAATAATTGGGAGAGTCTCGATAATATTGTAAAATCAGATTTCAAAGAGGGATACTATAATTTTTATTTTTATCCCAAAGCAACATACAACAACTTAAATTCAATAAACAATAATTAAAACTTTAAAAATGAACAAACCTAAAAACAAAATGAAAAACAAAATCCTTTCACTCATCGCAATTTTGACCATATCTTCTGCGTGTTTTGGTCAAACTTCAAATCTTGGCTCGTTTTCAAAACTAGCAAACAATCAAAATGGTCGTGTAGTTTACTCGCAAGACTCTTTGTCAAAAATGAATAAATTGGATTTGACAAAAATTTATCTTGAACAAGTCCAGTCATTAAACAACATTCTTCCTTATGCTTCATTTAACATTAAGGGTCAAGCTTCCGGAGTAAAACAAATTGATATTCCAAAAAGCAAGTACACAAATGCAAAGAGAAACAGGGTGTCTGAGAAAGCAGAGAACTACAACAGCACAGTAAATGAAAATCTTAATGAAATTATCCCCTATTCTGATAAATCTGAGATAATCAAAGGCATTCTGTTTGTCCAAGAAATGATTGGTAGATTGGACCAAGGATTATAAAAAAAACAAATAAATAAAAAATTAAAAGGGAAGAAATATCTTCCCTTTTTTATTTTTTAAAAAATAACTATATTTGAAAAAAAATATTTATTTTATGAAAGCAACATTAGAATTTAATCTTAATGATCCAGATGACAGAAGAGAGCATCTTAGATGTGTTAAATCTACTGACATGGCAATTGTTTTATGGGAAATACAAACTAACTTAAAGAAAAAGTGTGAACATATAATTGAAGCGAAAACGGAGAAAGACGATCAAATTGATCCTTGGGAAGCATTTGAAATTATTTTTGAGCAAATTTCAGAATTATATAATGACCAAAACATTAATGTTGATGATCTTATAATTTAGAACAAACATGATAAATGAAATGATACCCGATTGGTTATTTGATATGGTGAAAAAATCCATACCATTAGATCATGATCGTCATAAAAAATTAGGAAACAAGAAATACACTAGTGGACAAAAAATAGAAATAGGAGATGTTGTTTTGACTGGATTGTTAGTAGAACCTATAGACTCAGAAGAAAACGATATTCCAAATATAAATCTCAAAATAATCTTATTTCACCCAAATGAAATAGGAACATTTTATGAAAAGGATGAAAAATATAGTAGGCTTACACCTCATTCAAAAATTCCGTATTTGAAATTCATAGACAAAAAAGATAAAATGTAAACTATTTACTTTTGATGTCTGACCGAAAAAAAATAAGAGAAATAATTAGAGATTTAATTAAGGAGAATTTTATGACTCCTTTTAATCAAATGCCGGATACTGAAATGTTAGATTCTGTATCAAATGATAATTTAGCTTTTATTGGAAGAAATCCCACGGTTTATAATTGGTTTATAACAAACAGAATTCAATTGATTGGTAATCAAATCTGGGTAAAAATGGACGATAAAAAAGTAAAAAGTTTTTTAAGAAAAATCATAGGTATCCAAAAAAAATAATTTATGAGTTATTCTCGTTGGTTTAGCTCCTACTGGTATACATTCTGGTCTTCAGAGTCTGGAGATGTTTATAAAGATGATCAAATTTTTGAAATATGCGATTTCGATGGATTAAGATTTACATATACAGAAATAAAAGAAGATATTGATTCTTGTATTGACAGGGTTAGACTACATTATTCTTTAGAACACGAAATAATTATTAATTCAAATTATTATGTTGGAAAAGATGGTGAATTGTCTCTATCTGAAAAAAAAATAAAGAAAAAACCCATAAAACTTAAAGAAAGTCAATTAGAAGAATTAAAAGAATATATGTTGGAATTTTTAAAAGATGTAGAGAACGATAATGATTTATTTTAATCAGTTCTGTACATTATGTGATCAACTCCATCTATATCAAAATAATAAGCAGAGCCGTCATATCCACTCACCCAACTTGCCAAGCAATCATCATAACAATTTTCAAAATATCTTTTGGCATCTTCATCTAGATCAATGAAATTCAAATCACTTAATTTCATTCCCATCTCAGAGGTATAATATTTTACGGGATTATCTCCACGATATGCTTCCATGACATCTAAGAACATATTGTAGGTTATATCTTCAATGAAATCACCATTTTCTATTTGTTCTTCTGTGTACTCTAAATCACGATCTTTGAGACCATTTTCAAAAGTATTATAAACATTTTTCCAATCATCACCAAATTCATTCTCCACTGCTCTAGATATGTCTATTTCTCCTTTTGGATACACATTTTCCCAAGTATAATCAGATAATACCCAATCAATAAACCATTCATCTTCCATTCCAGAATTTAACATTGAATCTATTGCACCATCAGTAGCATCTGATACTGATTCCACTCTATAAACCTTATCATCTACTACATATCCATAATCACCTTCTTCAACATCTTTACAGTCCACCCCTAATTCTCTTGCAACTTTTTCTTGTATTTCATCACAAGGTATATCTAATTCATCCCAATATTCTGAAGGCATTATATACCTTGATTGTTTTGTTGAATCTGTCAAATCATCAATCTCTCTCTTTCCATCTTGAACTAGTTGAAATTCTTTCAAGGCAGATGGAAACATCGTATTAAATAATCCTTTTAGATTATTCATAAATTCTCTTCTATTTGGAACTTCCCTATCATTAACATCCTTAAATTGTTTTGAAGGGATATGGAATTGAATCATTCTATTCTTATCCTGAGTACCTAATGTATTTTTATCTAAAATAATATATAAAGGCCCTTGACTAGAATAATGTTTATACATATCAGGAAATCTTGTACACCATTGAGAAAGACAAGCCAATTCCTTTGAAGCATCGTATGTATCAGGTGAAAAGACTACATAATTTGAATCTTCATAAATTTTTCTTGCTTGACCTTTAGAAACTAAATATTCACCTTTTGTTATCAGGTTTTTTTCGCCACCCTCCTCTGTTTTAGCATATTTTGCTACAACATCATAAAGATCTTGTTGTTTAGAATAAACCAAATCCCCATTCTGTTTATAAAGCATTGTGGGAATACCGTCAGCTGCAATCTGAGAGGATTTTGAATTAAAAATTTTTAAATTTTTTGCTATTGTGTCAAGGTCTTCGACAACTCTAGGGACTCTATTTTTAATAAGTAAGAAAATCCAATTAATATAACTTTTTTTAAGTATTTGATTGTCTTTCAGTGAATTATATATGGAGTTAATAGTATCTTCCTTAATTTTCAAATTAGGATAATATGTATCCTTTATTTTTTGAATTTCCTCTGGTCCTTCAAGTAATAAACTATCAAAAACCTCATTAATTAATATTTTTCTTACTAAATCCCTTAACATCTTATTTTTTAAAATAAATAGAATAATTTTTAAGATTTTATACTATTTATTTGATATATTATACACTCTTTTAAATGGAAAATAAATTATTAAGCGAAATACAATTAAGACAAAATATTGTTAATTATCTTATTAATAATAAAATTGCCTCTGACCAACAAGAAGCAGAAAAAATGTTAAACGAAGGGCTTTTTAGTAAAATAAAACAAGGTTTGTCAAATTTATTTACAAAAGCTAAATATGGTGCAAGTAAATTAGGAACAATAACTGCAGGGGGAAAATATTTTGGTCAAAGTAAAGCTAAAGCAGCAGCTCAAACTCAGATTGACTCAGAAATGAGTAAAAGAGGCAACAAAATGATTAGAGATTTAGATAAAACCTTAAAATCCCAATTTCCGGGTTTTCCTAACGTCAAAGACAAAGAACAATTCATTGCAGGAGTTCAAGCCATAGGACAAGTTTATGAGAGTGTAGTAGCAGCAACAAAATTACCACCAGATTCCAAAGGTTATTTAAGTCCAAAAAAAGCAAATAACATAATCAAATCTTTGAGAATGTATATTCAAAAGACTGTAGATTATGATTTGGCTTCAGTTTATAGAATGTTTAATGAGAATGATGAAAAATTTTATCAAGAAAATCAACACATTTTACTAGAAGCTAAAGCAGTAGCAGGTCCATTAACTGGTTCTAAAGAGACGGAAACAGAAAAAGTATACAAGAGCAATAAAGCACCTTTAACTCTTTTAGGTATTGGAACAGCTTTAGGTGCATTTAGTTGGTTAGTTAATACAGATTGGTTCAAAAATCTTTTTGCTGCTAAATCCCAAGTTCCAGTTACTGATTGGATGTCCCAAGATACCACAAAAGTATTAGGTTCAGTTCAACCGGGAAATGGATTAACACAGACTTTGAATGCTACTCTAGGTAGCAAATTAACTGCTGCTTCTTCACCAGAAGATTTTATAAAAGGATTAGAAAAACTTGGAAATGGTAACGCTCAAAAAGGTATTGATCTTTTGACACAAAAAGGCGGTTTGTTTCCTGATGCTGCTGGAGCAAAAATGGCTTTGACAGACATTGTAAAAAATCCTCATGGTCAAGGTGACACTTTAGGAGAAATTTTTAAAGGTAAAATAGCAGGAACTGGAAAAGAAATAGGAGATGTTTTAGTTACAAAACCCGGAGGTGTTATTGTAGGAGCAATTACTAGTATGGTTCCAAAAATTGCTATGATGACAGTTATAAAAACTGGTGCTGGCTATGCAGCTGCTAAAGGTTTAGGTGGTGTTTTGGGTCCATTAGGAATAGGACTCGTAGCTGCCGGAGCTTTGGTAAAAGGTCTTAGATATAAAGGTTTAAAATCTTCTAGAATGAAGACTTTAAAAGATTTACTGGTTAGTATGAATGATTTAGCAGTTCCAAAAACAGTCAAAAAAACTAAAACAAAAGAAGAACCAGTAGCTGACACTAAAAAGAGTAAAGTAACTAAAAATAAAAAAGGGGAAACTCAAATTAATTACACTCAGCCCGGCTCAGATAAATCCACATCAAGTTATACTGTATCAGGAAATGTTCCAACATTTGGAAATGCTGATGCAACTACAACACAACAAACAGCAAAAGCAGAGCCAACAAAAGCTAAGAAAGCCACTTCTACAGGTGCAAAAGTAACTAAGAAGAAACCTGCATCTAAAAAAACAGCAAAAAAGGAACCTGAAATGGCTGCACAAACTGGATCTAAACAAAAAGTAGTAACTGCAAAACCCGGAGAGGAAACTACTGGAACAGATTACAAAAGAAATAGAATAGGTTTTAATAGAAATCTAAATGAAGCTTTTAAAGTTTTATTTAATCAACTTCATAAAAGAAATTTAATTTAATTAATTTAGATTAATCTATAATAAAAAGGCTCCATTTTTTTGGGGCCTTTTTGATTTAACATATTTTTTTTCTAATTTTATAATTAAATAAAAAAATATATGGAAAATAGCGTTTTAAGATTGCCCAAGGATAGAAATTTATTTTTTTCAGAACAGGTTGATCAATCTTCAGTTTCTTCATTGACAAAAAAAATTATAGAAATAAATGAGGACGATCAATTTCTAGTTAAACAAGCTGAATATTTCGGTTTTAAATACGATCCACAACCAATTAAATTATACATAGATTCTTATGGTGGAAGTATTTACCAATGTATGAGTTTAATTTCTGTAATGGAGAAATCAGAGATTCCAATTCACACAATTTGTATGGGTGCTGCAATGTCTTGTGGTTTTATAATTTTGATTTCCGGACATAAAAGATTTGCTTATAAATATTCTACACCTCTTTATCATCAAGCCAGTAGCATTACCATGGGTACAATTAAAAGTATTGAAGAGGATGTCCAAGAAACAAAAAGATTACAGAAATTAATTGAAAAAATTACTTTAGAAAAAACAAAAATATCTAAAGAAAGATTGAAAGAAGTTTATGAAAAGAAAATTGACTGGTTTATGACTGCCGAGGAAGCTCTTAAATTATCCGTAATTGACGAGATATTATAATTTTTTTTATATTTTTACAAAAACTTATTATGAAAGATACAATTTACTTAGGGGACATACATGGCAATTTCAATCAATTGATTGGTTGGATGCATCACAATAAAGATCGTGAAAATTGTAACATAATTCAAGTTGGTGATTTTGGAATTGGATTTAAACCTAACTACGAACACCATGAATTAAAAAACATAAGTAAAAAATTAAAAAAGAAAAATCATACAATATTAGTCATAAGAGGCAATCATGATAATCCAGATTATTTTGATGGTAATCACGATTATGATAATATTAAATTCTTACCGGATTATACCACCATGAATCTAAATGGTTATAATCACTTATTTGTTGGTGGTGCCGTAAGCATTGATAGGAAACTCAGACAAGAAGGAATAAGTTATTGGAAAGATGAAATTTTTATTTATGATGAAGAAAAATTAAAAAACATAAATGAAATAGATGTTCTTGTAACTCATACATGCATGAGCTTCAACAAACCAACTTTTTTCAATGGCTTAGTTTATTCATATGCTATGAAAGATGATACGTTGATTGAAGAGTTAGATAAGGAGCGAAATTTTGTTGATCTCATGTGGAAACAATTAAATGAAAATGGAAACAAAATAAAATTACATTTGTATGGTCATTTTCATTTTCCTAATACCGAATACATAAACGATACTAAACACATTCTTCTAGATATAGATGAATTTTACGAAGAATATAATTAAAAAAATATGATAAAATACGCAGATATTATTGTAGACCTTCAAGCTGGTGATACTGGTAAAGGAAAAGTTGCACATTTTCTTGCTTCAAAAGAAGATGAATACACTCACGTTGTTAGATATAACGGAGGAGGAAATGCTGGACATACAGTTTACCATAAAGGCCAAAAAATTGTAACACATTATATTCCTATTGGATTTGCATATGGTTTAAAAAGTGTTATAGGGGTTGGATGTGTAGTAAATGTCAAAGACCTATTTAAAGAAATTCAAGAAATAGAATCAAAAGGATTGGAAGTAAGAAAATATCTTCGTATTGACAAAAGGACACATGTAATTACTGATGAACATTTGTTTGAAGAATTATCTGAAAATAAAATAGGAACCACCAAAAAAGGAAATGGTCCTGCATATCGTGATAAGTATTCTCGCAAAGGAACAAGGGCTGGAGATATCCCCGAACTTCAAGAATTTGTGATTGATACTTATAAAGAATTTTACGGAGATAAGGAAGTAAAAATTCTTTTTGAAGGAGCTCAAGGTTTTGAATTAGATATTGATTGGGGGGATTATCCTTATGTAACTAGTTCTCATTGTACTGTTGGAGGTGCAATATTAAATGGAGTTCCACCTAAATACATACGCAACACAATAGGAATTGCTAAAGTTTATGCAACATATGTTGGAAGCAAAAACTTTGAAGGTGATGAAGAAATATTTGAAAATATTAGAGAATTGGGCAATGAATATGGTGCAACAACCGGAAGACCAAGACAAATAAATTGGATGGATCTTGATGTTGTTAAAATGGGGATGAAAATTAATGGAGTAAATCATTTAATAATAAACAAATTAGATATATTAGAGGAAATAGGTATCTTTAAACTAAATTACAAAGGTAGTTTGAAAAAATTTGCCTCTTCAGAAGATTTCTGTATGTATTTAATTTCTGAATTAGAAGGTGAAGGAATTAAAATAGAGTTTAGTAAAAGTCCCTTAACAGTATAAAAAAAAATAATATGAGCTGGATCACCTTAGATGTTGACATTGATATTGATGAGTTTTTATCGAATTGCAGTAAAAGGGATGTTGATTACATTATACAATGTTTGAGAGAGGATGGACATTTAGATCAGAACGTTATTGATAACAAAAAATCAACTAAAGATAATGAATGGGAAAATTCTTTAGATAAATTGAAAATTAATAGACACCAACTTACTGTTGAAGAAGAAAATATTTTACTCAAAATATGTGATAGATTAGTATGAATTTAGATTTACAAAATATAGAAAAAGAACATTCTCCATATTGTCCAGTTTGTAGTGGTTGTGGCGAAGATGGATGTTGTTCTGCAACAGTATGTAAACAAAGTCCGGAAGGCCACTATTGTGAAACTTACCTTAAGGAATTGAAACTTTCGCATTCAATACTTAATAAAATATCAGATAAAATTTTTGAAGAAGGAAACGAAGAGAAATACAAAGAATTAAGAAACAGCTTTGATTATTTTTTTGATATCTATTGGGAAAAGTATTTTAATAAAGGAAATGATTTAAAAGAGTCGAAAAATGAATGATCAAATTTTCAATCTTCAAATAATATTTTCAATACTTTCGGTTCATTTTGTTTCAGATTTTATCTTGCAAACACAAGATCAAGCAACAAATAAAAGTACAAGTAATAAATATCTTGCAGAACATGTATTTAACTACTCTCTTCTTACAACAATTTGTTGGGTTTTTTTATTCGATTGTGTTCTGGCTTTCCCTTTGATTGCTAATATACCTGCCGGTAAAATAAATGCAATTGATGTTTTTGTTTTAACTTTTATATTTCATTTTTTTACAGATTATTTTACAAGTCGATTAACCAAAAAATTATGGCAAGAAGAAAAAACTCATGATTTTTTTGTTGTAATTGGATTTGATCAATTACTCCATTTTGCTCAATTGTTTTTAATGTATTATTTTCTAATAAAATAAAAAATAATAATTATAATTTTATAATTTAATTTTTTTTATTATTTTCGTTTCTGCTTTAAAATATGGAAAAGTTTATAATAATAAAACATTTTATAGGAGATAATATGACTCCTTATTTGTGTTCTAGAAATATATTTTTAGATGATAAAATATTTTTCGAAGATGGTTCTGATAACACAATATTAGAGGGAATTGTTGATAATTTTAGTAGTGATAATCAATTTGTTAAGGTTATTCATAAAAATCAAATTATAGATGTAAAAGTTGAAAACTGTTTTTTTCCTATTATTGAGGTTTACAACGTCAATTTAGAATTAGAGAATAAAATGGAAATTTCGAGAGATAAACTAGAGTTTTCGACTATATGTCCTGCTTGTGAAAAGAATTCTAGAGATCTTGAAAATTGTTTACATACAAACGAAAGTTGCTTAAAAAATAAAACCAAACCATACGCATTTATAAAACTTTAATCATGAAAAAAACTATTATTACACTTGCTCTAACTTTATTTTGTTTAGCAGGTATTGCTCAAACAAGAAAGCTCACCTTAAAAGATTTTAAAACTTGGTCTGTTCAAGGAAACATTAATTCCAATATTGGGAACGGAGATATTGCAAAAAATACTCCATTTTATTCTAAAACATCCATGAATTTAGGATATGGATTAAGATTAAATAAATTTATTTCAAACAATTTTGTAGTAGCATTTGACTTGTATAATTCCAAACTATCTGGAGATGATGGAAAGTGGAGTTATGAAAGTAAAATAAACTATCAACCCTCAATTTTACTTATTGCTCAAACTGGCAATGTAAGATATTTTGATGAATTAAAAAACTTTCAACTTTATGGGTATTTAGGATATGGTGTGCTTAATTACACATCTCAATCACAAAATTCATTGCGACCAGAATTAAACACATCCTTCAAAGGTAATTATCAAGTAATTCCAGTTGGAGTAGGTATAAAATATCATATCGCTCCTGATTTTACTGCTAATTTAGAATACTCTTACAATAGTGTTAATGGAGATAAATTAGATGGTTATGAAAATAGTTTGACTAACTATGATAATTACTCTAGATTTTCAATTGGTATTAGTTATTCAATTGGAAAGAGTTTTCATAGAGAGCTTGAATGGCATGATCCCAGACCAACTCCTTCAAGAATTCCAAATAGAGTTGATACTGTCGTAATCGTGCAAAAAATTCCAACTACAGATTCTACTAAATTAGAATCACAAAATACAATCTCTAATTTAATGAATGATTCCATTAAAATGGATTCAATTACATTCTCTAATGCAAAAGTTACAATCTATTATGATTTCAATAAACATAAATTACCCATTCTATATCATTACAAATTACAAAATATATCTTTAGAAGCCATAAATAGAAAAAATACAAGATTAGTAATTGAATCTTTTACAGACACAATAGGAAGCCCAGAAAACAATAGAATTATTGTTGAGAGACGTTCCAATCAAATCATGGAATATTTAATAAATATTGGAGTACCCAAAGAATTAATTGATATCAAGCTTCACGATGAAAATGATGCAATAATGCCTACAGATGCAGAGAATAGAAAATCAATCGTATACTTAATTAAATAATATTTTAATTAAAATTAAAGGTCCCTCTATTTTTTTAGAGGGACTTTTTTTTATTATTTTTTTTTATTATTTTTACAAATCAAATATTTAATTAAATATGAATAACGATGGTATTTTAATAGGTTCTGAATCAGAACAGAGAGATGTAACTGATTTTAACCTCAGAACTAATCACATCAGTGAAGATGGTCTGATAAAGCACATTTCAGAAAATAATAAAGATTCTGAATTAGTTCTTCAAGGAGAATTTTTGTCTTTGAAAAAAATAAATAATTTTTTTTATACAGAAAGAAAAAACATTGACTCTTTTGCATTTGTATTGTTTGCTAGAAACATTGACGATGAAAAAAGAATAGGCTTGGCTTATGATCATCAACCAAGTATAAATAAATCTATCATAAAAGCTTTCACTAGTTCAATTAACAATGAATATGTGAATGACATCAGAGAATTGGTTATAAATGAAGTGAAAAAACAATCAGGATTTATTGTTGGTATTGATGAGATAGAATATCTTGGCAAATGTTTAGTATCCTCTAAAATGAGTGAATTTTGTCACCTTTTCGGAGTAGCTGTTGATAAACTGAGGCAAGTAAAGAGAGATGTGACCATTGGATATAAAATTAATTCCGGACATTACTGGTCTACTGTTGAAGAAATAAAAGATCTAGAGGACTGGAAAGCACAAATAATTGTTTACAAAAGATTTTTAAATAAAAAGAATCAAATTTTAATTAAAAAGAAATAATATGACAGTTAATAATTTTAGTAAACAATCTATTTCCAGATTGGGGATTGATGATTCTAAATCTGAACTAATTGAATTTCTTATTCAAAATGAAGGTTTAAATTCTTTCGACGAGACAGAACATTTTTATTATTGGTTCCATAAGGAAGAAAAAGTTTTAAGAGACAATTTCGGATTCCTTCAATATGATAAAAAACCTTTTATTTTTAATATCAACGAAAAGGAATTTGACCTTAATACCTTTGAAGGTATAGCAAAACTTACAATAGAGGTAAAAAGCGAAAAAGAATTATCAAAAATTTTTAACGGTAATTTTAATCTTGGGAGACGTGAATTTTTTCTCAGGTACTCCAAAAAATACAATAAATTAGAGTATTATACGAACATAAGTTCTATAAGATGTGTCAAAAAAAGAGATTTGTGTTTAGTTCAACATATAAAACATAAGTATTTTATGATTAATGAAAAAAACTTTGTTCTTTTCTACATTAATAATAATATGCCAAGATATGTCTCAAATAAGAACGCTGCGTTTCTAAACCCTTATAGTAGATATAATTATAATTTAGGAGATTATCAAAAATATGTTTATAAAATAAACAGAATGCTTTTATCCATTCACCAAAAATCCAAAGTATATAATGATAAAAACTTCTTAAAAAGCGTTTTAGACATAAAGTACATCAGTAATAAATTTATGTTTAACTCAAATACTTTTGATGATGTTATAAACAAAATAACAAAAAATAGACCTGTACCGAAAATTTTATTAGATAAATTTCCAAAAAGTGAGGTAGTATACTTATATAATATTATAGATTACGATGAGGTAGACAAAATAATAAAATTCATTTATGAAAATCTAGAAATTTACAATGAAAAAGAGGAGAGAAACAAAAGAAATGATATAAGAAGCAAAGACCCTGTATATTTTGAAAACACAATTAGGTCTATAATTACAGATTATTTGTGTGTAAAGTTTGGCAGTCTAATCCCAGATAAAAACAAAAAAGAATTCATCAACCCATACATTGAAAATAGAAGTTTTTTGAATCAAATTCAACTTACTCCAACTATGTCCAATTCTCAAATTATTCATGATTATGTAAATATGTGTGAGATGCAGAATTTAAAATTGAATCTCAAAATAAAATCAGTGAATAGATTGACCCAAGAACATGACAGGATTGCTTTTAATATCACAGCAAAAAACATCCCAGAAATAAAAGTTTTCAAGAAATACCCCGATATTAAATCAGAAGGAAATTTCGAAATTGAAAAAATATCTGATAAAAAAAGATTAATAATAGAATCTGAAATACAAAAACATTGTGTCAAGACTTACTCTAATTCAATAAATTCAGGAAGATGCTGTATATACAGTTTTTTAGATCATAGAGACAATAAAAGGTATACTCTTGAAATACAAAAAAGATATGATGAAACTGATAAGCTAGTATTCATTTTAAACCAAATCAAAGGTAAATTTAATGCTAATCCAGAATCACATATTTTATTCGAGATTTATGGAATTTTATTAAGAAATAACATTTTTCCGAATTTCGAGATGGCAAAAAAACAACACAAAGTTTTAAAAGAAAGTAAAAAGAAAAACAGTCCAAAAAATAATAATGAATCCTTTGATTTCCTCAACGATTTGAACAACAACGAAATTCTACCATTTTAAAATGAACAACAAACCATTTATCAAATTAGGCAATAAATCATTCAATATTCATATGATTAGTTCTATGACTCTTGAAGATGATGACTACACCGTAATACTGGATATCAATTTCGAATTAATTAAATTTAAATTTAAAACTGAAGATCAATACAACAGATTTAAGTCTTACATTAGACTTTTCTCAACTGAATTTGAATCAGAAGTAGAAATAATCAATGATTCTGATCAGCAAAAAAAATCATTACTCAAAGATTAAAAAGTGCCACAATATACTAGGAAACACAGTAATTATTATGATAGAAAACCAATACTTCAATTTAAAATGAATGGAGAGTTTATTAAAGAATGGAAAAACTCACACGTCATTCAAAGAGAGTTAGGTTTTGATAGAAATGCAATATTAAGATGTTGTAAAGGAAAGCAAAAAAAATCTTATTGGTTTATATGGAAATTCAAAGATTAAAATGTCAATTAAGTTATTCACATATGATTTAAGGATTTATAAAAAAGCTAATCAGGAAATACAAAAGCAAATTAAAAAATATAACATTAGAATTCATAAGAAAAAATTTAGAACTAATGTTGGAAGAGCTTGGGTACATCTGAATTTGGTAAAAATTCCATTTATTTACGACATCGAATCTATATATATAATTTTTCATGAAATAGGTCACATAAGACATAATCATGATGATAAAAAATGGAATTACCTACAAGAACTTCAAGCTGAATCTTATGCTTTATCTCAGTTAAGAAAAATAGGTATTAAACAACAATATCCATTAGAATATAAAGAGGTTCATGAAAGAGCAAAATATTATGTAATGACAAATATTCTTTATGATATTGAAATAGGATTGAAAGTCAAAGATATTAGCACTCAAGCTCTGAGGTTTTGTAATTTGAAAAAGACAAGAAAATGAAATTTACCAAAAAAAATAGATTTACAAACTTCAGAAAGAATAAATTTTTTTTCTCCAATCACATAAATGAATTACTCAAAGACATAAGAAAAAAAGTAATTTATAGATCTTATTTGACAGCATCACCTTTAATAACTAATGATAATAAAAATGATGTCCCAGAATTTTTTGATTGGAACATAAAAAAATTAGGAAAAAAAACAATCATTTTAGAAGGCAAAAAAATTATCAATGATTTTGAATTTAAAAACAATCTACTCTATCTCTTAAGAAAGAGTGGGGTTGTTCTTTTATCTCTCAATAATTTAACCAACCAGAAGTATTCAGATGGCAAAAAAGAGATAATTGAGTTATGGGGTTATAAAGCTAATTTATTTCTTAACTTGGTAGTAATTCAAAAAATATCTAGTGAAGAATTATTGGAAATTTGTACAGGAAATATCAATGGTGAAAGAACTATTGAGCCGGAACCCCATGTAATTTATTGTGGTCCAGATGGCAAAATATTTGGATGGGATTTAGTCTAATTTTTAATTTAAAATGTAACTTTTTCATAGAAAATTCGTTTAAATTTAAAAAAAAGATATGAAAATTATTGAAGGGGTTTATATTTCTGAAATTTATTCTACACTTTTACAGAAAAATACTTTACAATTGAATAAATTTCTATCCCAACTTGACAAAGAAGACTGGGAATGTCTTTTTGAAGACAATGATGAAAATATTCTCCAAGATGTTCTGGAACAGTACCAAAATGGTACTCAGGTTGAATATTTTATCAAAAACTATCCAAACGTATTTATCTGTAAGGTTTATAAAGCAAGGTTTCATGATTTTAATCACAATGAAATCGATTATGACTATAAAACCGATTATGATGATCTTTTTTTATTTTACAAATTTTCTACTAATATTGAATCATTGATTGGGCAGATAAACGAAGAGGTTGCAGAAATTATGCATGAAGAAATATTGAAAGAAAATAAATATAATCGATGAGTCAAAATCCCAATTTTCAAAGAAAAAGATTTACAAAAGAGCCTCTTTTTAAAATAAACCGGGCTATTACCTCACAAACAGTAAGAATAATAGGTGATGACATTGAAAGTAAAATAGTGTCATTACAAGAAGCTTTAAACATATCAGAACAACTTGGTCTTGATCTAGTTGAAATCAACAGCACTTCTAATCCAGTAATTTGTAAAGTATGTGACTATTCTAAATTTCTTTATGAAAAAAAGAAAAAAGATAAAGAAAAGAAAAACTCTAACAAACATACTTTAAAAGAAGTAAAGCTTGGTGCCCACATTCAACAACATGATGTTGATTTTAAATTAAAAAATACAAGAAAATTTCTAGAACACGGTGATAAAGTTAAAGCTTATATACAATTTAAAGGAAGGGAAATAGTTTATAAAGAACAAGGAGAACTTATTCTACTTAAATTCATAGAATCGTTAAGCGATATAGGTAAACCAGAAAGCTTACCTAAATTAGAAGGTAAAAATATGTTTGTAATTATAACCCCCAAATAATTGGGGGTTTTGTTTTTCAAAACATTTTTACTTATCTTTATTTTTCAAAAATTTATTTATGCCATTTTTAAATGAACTTTTATCCGATAGCATCAATTTACAAGCTATTTATGATAAATATCCAGACGAAGAATTTCTTTCTGCAGATGGTTTTGAGAGAGCGATACTAGGTGTTGATGATGATAAAATGATTATAATATATTCTACAAAAAAGGTTTTATCCATTTTAATGGAAGATGATGAAATGGAATATGAAGATGCTTTGGAACATTTTTACTATAATATAAAAGGTGCTTATATGGGAGAAAAAACTCCTATATTTGTCGACGATATTTTCTAAGACACATGTATAACTGGGATTTTAGTTTTAAAAAAGAAAACTGTTTGTATAGCACTCAGACAGATTGGAACAAAACATTAATCTATAAATTAAATGAGTTCGTAGAAAGGTTTAATATCAAAGAAAGTCCAATACTGATTGAGTCTCCAAAAAAATATTTTGATATTTTCAACAGTATAGTTTATTTTGATAAGAACACTGGAATGATTGGAACCAAATACAAAATAGTTTTTCATCCTGACAATTCTGATAATTGCCTGAGATTTGAAGGTGGGAAAAAGAAATTCTTAATTAAGAATTTCAAAAAAGAACTTTATAATAACTTAAATAAAAATGATATTAACAGGTATTAATATAAGAAGTGGTCTTGAATTGGAGGTTCCGGTTGCTGACATATTTAATGTTAATGTAGCACCAGATGGAAACATACTTGCTAAACAATTTTATAATTCAAAAGACAGAAAAGACAAAAAGCTTCTCAAAGAAATTACAGCACTATTAGACAATGATCAATTTGTTTGCTACAACGATCTTAAAATAAATCATAAATTAAGTGATACATTGAATTGCTATGTTTATGATTCATATTTTATTTATGAGGATGATAAACAAAATAATAAAATCGAAATAACTAAGACTGTTGAACTTTTATTTGTAAACACTGAGCTATTAAATTTTGAACAATTTTGTTCCAATGTAATGCTTGCTCAATCTTATTCTGGAAATTTTGTGCGTCCGGAATTCAACTACCCATTCATTGGAGTAGGGAATTTTGATTTAGACGATTATATTCAATTACATCCATTGTGTGCTTACTCTAATTTAAATTTAGTAAGTTTCTTTATTTATCATAAAAAAATATTATCTTCTATAGGATATTTCATTTGTGGACTATTTGAAAACGATATTAAAGAGCAGAAAAAATATATATCAGACAAAGAATATAAGGAACTTTTATCATTAGTGAGAAAACATAAGAGAAACCTCTTAAATGCTTTCAAAGACCTAGATAACGAAAATTCAGGATTAGATTTTATTTAAAGCTTTTTATATTTATTTAATATATGGTAGATGGCTGGCAAAAGATTGACCATATAGGTATATCCATCACTGTTAAACCTATCATATAATTTATCTGAAATAGAATTAATTTCATCCTTGATTATTTCATCATTTTTATCAGATGTTTTTACTTTATCAAGATAACCTAATATGAACTGAAAAAATTCTTCAGTAAATTTGACTTCTTTTTTTGAATTTGATGTGTCTTCTTTATTTTCCATGAATTCTATAGATCCATTTACAATTTTATAGAAAAGTTCTCCCATAGGACCTTTTCTATTTTTCTTACCCCAAAAAATTCTACGAGTTTCTGTTTTTTTATCATACTCTAAAACCATATGAGCATCGACCATTTGCATGTTAGTGTTTTTCCCAGCAAACTCATTATCCTTTGTATTATGTCCAATCAAAAATAAGGTCGATCCATTTGCTTTACACCATTGCTCAAGTTTTTGACGAACTATAACCGAGGCTTTTTCTTCGCTCATTTCAGGAAAATCAGCACTTGCTATAGCTTGTAGAGAATCCACGATGACAACTTCTGGCTTAATAACGTCAAGTTCTTTGAAATAATCGTTTATGTGGGGGCAATCTTCATCATCAACAAAATAAGCATTATTATTTTTAAAATTATAATCCTTTACTTGTTGCTTCAAAGAGCTTATGCTCATTTCCCTTGAATAGAATGAACTCTTATTATTCTTAAGCCAATTCATCAAATTGATCATAAGGGTGGTCTTGCCAGCACCAGAAGTACCAGTAACAAAAATGATAGAACCGGGAACAATACCTCCGTCTTTTGAAAACCACTTATCGAACATTTGATTGCCGGTCATAATTGTTTTTTCATTTACAACCTTGATATCACCGAATAACTTGCTTTTCATAGCTCTAATTTTCTAATTTAAACGAAAAAAGGGCAAAAAAGTTACATATTTTAACCTTATTTCTTAATATTTATAGTAAAAGAACACTATGAATATTACAAATAACTTTTTTATTGTAATTTTTGCCTTAATCCCTATTATTTTATACGTTTTCCTCGTATATTATATGATACCAAAGTCCTTCGTAAGTTTGGACAGGGGCAGAAGATACTTGATTTCTGGACTAATGTCCCCTTTTTTGATTTTTTTGGTTTATTTCATTTTTCCAAATTGGGGGAAACAATTAAATGTAAACTTCCTTTTTGATTACGTATTTTTTACGGTCATACAAATAGGATTATTGGAAGAATTCAGTAAGTATTCAATATTTCAATGGGTTTCAAGTGAAAGGATTAGTAGGAAACATGATTTACCAATTGCAACGCTTTATTATAGTCTTATGACTTCACTGGGATTTGCTTTGACGGAGAATATAAGTTATTTAATTGCTTTATATCAAAATAATTCGTTTGATCCTTTTATATCAAACACGCAATTAAATTTATCTATGCTAAAATTATCTTTAAGTAGATCATTGACTGCAGTGATAATGCATATGATATGTGGTGTGATTATTGGTTATTTCATTTCTAAATCAATAGAAATGAGCAACAAGGTTAAAACATCAACAAAACTATTCGAACATGATTTTAATTTTTCTAATAAAATATACATTTTTATTGGAATAATGTTCGCTTCCATATATCATGGAGTATATGATTTAAATTTAATGTTACCAGACAATAACTACAAGACTCTTTTTACAGTTTTCATTATATCATTTGGCTTGATCATAGGACACTTTATGATCAACAACCTAATAAAGGAAAGTAGAGTAAAAAGATTCTGTAAAATGAATTAAAATGAAAGTGCTAGAGAAAAAAATGGATAAAGTTATCATAGAACTAACTTCTGAAGAAATTGGAAGATTAGGGTTTGATAAAATCTGGGATGATATCAGATTGATTTATCCAGCTTCAAAATTTGAAGTTGAACATGTTGATGAAAATCACAATGGAAAAATAATAATAATTAATTTAATAGATCTAGATTTCTATAATTCAATCTTGAGATTGAATAAGAATATTAAAGATGATGAAATTTAAAAATTACTTGTTAATTTATCTATTGTAATTTCTTTAATTATTTTATTTGGAATTGAAACACAATCCCAATAGATATCTTTTATCTCTAATCCGATAACATTTCCATTGTTATCAGTAGTAATAATTCTGTCTCCAGCAGTACAGTATTTCAGATTGGATGGAATGTTTATTTCGTGCTCAGTCCAAAGAATGTTCAATTTAATTTCAATATTATCGTTATCATCTTTAGATGAGCTTTTTAAAAGCTCTGGAATTTTATTTTTATAGTCCTCTAAAAATTTTCCAATTTGTTCTATTTTTTTGTCAAATTCATTTTGTATTTCATTGATCTTGAAATTATACTTCTCAATAGTAGCATTTAATTTATCATCTAATTTAACATCGAAATCCTTGGTTATTTGATCTTTTACATCACTAACTTTTGCCTCAACTAGACCTTCGAATTTTAAATTCTGATTATAATTCTTAATTAAAAAATCTTCATCTTTCAGAATTCTTCTACCACCAGAATATGTATCTATTAGTAGTTTTATGAATTTTGGAGAAGTTACATCAGGGTTATAAATCGGATTTCTAGGATAATTATATTTAAAAAGAAGCTGATAAATGGCATCATATTCTTGTCCATTATATTTATCTAATATGCTTGGTATATCTGATTTTTTTGATGAATTATAAATATCATATAAATCATTTAATAATATTTCAAAGGAATCTCTAGTCATACTATTAAATATAAAAAAAAACACCCTAAAGTGAACTTTAAGGTGTTTCTTTCAATTTAATTTATATTAGAAAGGAAGATCTTCATCAGTATCATCCATTGCTGGTGCTACTACTGGTTCTGGAGATTTTGAACTAGTAGATTTTTTTGCAGTTGATGATTTTGGTGCTTCAGAAGAAGCAGAAGAAGATTGTTCCTTGTTACCGCCATTTCCACCGTTAGACAAGAATACAAGTTGAGTAATATTTATGTCGGTTGCAAACTTCTTGACACCGTCTTGCTCCCAAGAACGATTTCTGATTTGACCTTCAAGATATAATTGTTTTCCTTTTGTTACATATTTTTCAACCAGATCAGCAAGAGGACCCCAAGCCACAATATTGTGCCAATCAGTTCTTTCTGTCTTGTTACCTGACTTATCAGTGTATTTTTCACTTGTTGCTAAAGTGAACTTTGCTACTTTACCACCCTTATCAAGTGTGGTTACTTCCGGATCCTTGCCCACATTTCCTATGAGCATAACTTTGTTTAACGACATGATTTTATAATTTTAATTGTTTAATTAATTTATTCAAATATACTAATTATTTTATGAAAAACAAATTATTTTTCACTCAATATTTTTTTTCTTATTTCATGGGCTTTTAATTTAGGAACATAATTTTTCATTCTTTTTTCAAGTGATTCATTTGATTGAATATCAATCTTATGTAAATGATTACTATCGGTGGATATCTCATTTTCTTTACAAAATCCAAGGACTGTTCCAATCAACAAAGCAGTAGGGCGACTGTTTTCATATCCTTTCAATTGTTGTAGAAACAATTTACCATCCTCAATTTTTAAACCCATAGTAGCTTTTTCTTTTGAAATTGTGTCCTTAATCCTGATAGCCAAATATGAACCCTTAATTATATCATTAAGATATGTATAAATGCAGTGTTTCATTATAAGGCCTTCTTGACTCAATTCTTTTAGATTTGGTATTACTTTGAACTCAAATAAATTCATTGAGTTGTTTAAATTTCTATATTTTTTAACTATATCTCTAAAAATTAAATCCTTATTTTCATCTTCCATCGCCCTATATATGGCAAACATTTCATCATGAAGTTCCTTTAATTTGTCATAATTTTTTGATTCGAATAATTTAGCCTCAGAAATTCTTGTCAGATTATTATATTTATTGTTAGTTAGATTTCTATTTTTTTTGTTTTCAAGTATTTCTACAATCAAATTTAAGGTGTTAATTGTGTCATAATACATTGTTAACCACTCATCACTACCTTCAAACAATTTATTTTTAAGAATGTGTTGGAGGTGTTTAAGATCTAATTTAACATTCCTTATATTGGCTCCAGATACAATTTTGGACATGACTTTTATTACATCTTCACTTGAAAATTTAGAGAATAAAAGTTCAACTTCTGATTTTGATAAATTCTGTTTGCTAAAAAATTGATATATAACTAAAACATCATCAGAATCTGTTATACTTTTAATTATTATTGGACTTAATTTGAATTCTAAACTATCAACATCATTTTTTAAATTATTTTGGTATGGCTTAAAATTATTTTTACAGTAGTAATATTTTGAACAAAATTCCAGTATTTTGGAAGTATTAGTGGCACCATTATGTTCTAAAACTATTTGTGGACAGAAAAAATCATTATCAAAAGCATTTAGAATAAAATCAAGACCTTTTGTTTTATATAAAGTTGAGATAGGTGGAAAAGTTATAAATATAGAGGTGATATTTGAGAATTTTATTAATTTATTCAAATAATCTCCAACATTTAATTTCTTTTTTATTAATTTATCTGAACCAAAAGGATCTCTTTGATTAACAAAAAATGATACTTTTCCTTTTTCTTTAATTTCGAAAATTTTACTTGAAACTTTAAAGTTTATCAAGAACTTTTCATTATTCAAACCCTCATAATCGTAGGTCTGTTTCAGAATTTCATCATAATAATTAAAACATATTTCTAAATTTTTATAGTTTATTGTTTCCTCGAAATCAAAAAAATAATCTGCAAAATCACTTTCATCTAGATTAAATGTTCTCATTTTGTTCTGTTTTGAATTTACATTCAAATAATCAATATCACTTTTTTCATCAATTTTGCCGAACAAATTGAAATCTAAAACAGACTCATCAAGAAAAAAATTTATTTCTTTGGTTTTATCGTCATAAATTATATAATCAGTCAAAACAAAATTCTTTAACTCATCATTTTTTAGATCATAATAGTAAAAAAGTTTATTTTTTTTAAGAATTTTGATGGTTTTATCATTTATTAATAAATCTTCTTTTATAAAAGAAACTTCCACTAATAATTTTTGATTTATTTTGATTCCATACAAATTATTCATTATGTCAAAAACCAAATTACAGTTAGAACATTTTATTTGCTCAATGCTATATTTATCCTCATAAAGGGTTTCTGTATTTTTTAAGATTGTTCTTTTTACCGTTATTTTGCTTTTTTGTTTATTCCCGCACGAGCAAAACAATATTTGACTATAGAGACGATCGGATTTTTGATTTTTACCCAAATCTACAATAAAAGAATAATTATTCATTTTTATCTGTTTTTTGACTTAGTAAATATAAGAAATTTGAATGATTTTTTCAAATTATTGGCTATTTATTAAATAAAAGAAAATCAATAATGGCACTATTAAACAATAGTAATTTATCTTTGAATGAAATAAGATTAAAGGCTCAGGATGTATTTTTAAGAAATCCATCCAATGAAAAAGCTAAAAAATTATTTATTCAAGCATTTGTTACCGAATTAATTAAAGAAGAAGAAAATAAATTTGACCTTTTTGGATTCCAACCTACTAGTCAAATATCTGGAAAAGAAAAATTACAAAAAGACTTATCAACCAGCACTGTCACTCAAAAAAGTGTTGTTGATCCTCCTTTTGGAATGAAAGCAGCTTTGTGTTTTGGAGAACTAGAAGAATTTCAATTAGAAGTTTTGGATTTAATAGAAAATGAGGGTTTGAGTGATGAAACTAAAAAAATATTAAATTTTGAAAAAAATGTTATGCCTTATGAAAGAGAAAAAGGGCAAATAGACACAGGGCAACCGGGATCGGATGAAAAAATTGGTCAAATGCGTCTGAAATATTCTGGTGCATTGAAAGATTTATCATTAGCAACTAGTAAACAATTTTCAGGTCAAAAAAAGATTCCAGTAACTTATACTTTGAGTACAGAAGAAAAAGATGGAATTAAGAAAGAAATAAGTAGAACTTGGATTCCATTTAATAGAGCTAAAATGGCAAATGCAATTAGCTCAAGTAACTTAAAGGGAACTATAACACCACAGGGTGCCGGAGAATTAGAATTTTTAGCAAGAATGTATTATGCTGCTGAAAAAAATATGAATACCACTTTGGAAATACCATCTAATATTCAAATGGATAGTGGTATCAGTAGAGGATTAGCTGAAGAACAAGAAACGTTTTTGTTAAATTTAGGTGATGGTAGATTAAAAGGCAAAATAGCAGATAGATGTAAATCTATTCTAGAGGTATATATGATTCTAGTTGTAGAAAAGGTTTTACAACCATTATTAAAATTTGAGAATGTTCAAGAATATGCATACGAAGGAGTACAAAAAGCATTAAGAAAATTAATAGGTATTGATGAGGTATCAGATGAAATTTCAGAAGGAAAATATGATTTTAATTATGCTAACATTGGTGCTTGGACTTATACTGTTGTAAGGAATTATGCAATAGATCAATTAAAAGGATTTACAGATTTATTATTTGATAATTCAAAGGCTGCTGATTTAGCATCTGGACTTTCATTTCCATTCTCTTTTATTTCAAAAGTACCTACAGATAAAGCAATAGGTAATTTTACTAAATCAGAAGAAAAGCAAGACAAGAGAACTGGTAAAGCTTATTTTGTTTATACATATGATGATAAACAATCTTTTCTTGAAGATTTGCAAAAAGCTAATGGATTTGAATATGATGTTAGATCTCCTAAAGAAAAAGGAGAAGAGACCAGAGGTAGAAAAGCCATATACCAACCCAACAACCCACTTTTTTATAAAAATGTTTCTGATACATTCAGGGGCAACTTTATGACTTCTGTTAAAAAATATTTACCATCAGAAGAGGAAGCCGTTGAAATGCCGACAAATATTGAAAAAAAGGAAGCAGAATTATTAGCAGCCAGTATAGTAGATAAAATAAAAGGTAATTTATCAAATGTTGCAAAAGACATCATTGAAAAAATAATAAATGAACCTGATTCTGAAAAGTATGGTCAAAATAAAATAAAATCTTTCATATCTTTCAATAAAGATTTAGCCACATCTATTTTATTAAGAATGTTTGGTTATGGTATTTATAAATTTGTTGAAAAAGAGTCTATTAAGGAAAAAAGACAAAGAGATAAAGAAATTAAAGCTGGTTTAAAACCATCAAGCCCGAAAGGAACTTATGATTGGATGACAAAACCAGAATTATATCTAGATGATTTTATATTATCATTACAAGATAATAACTATCTTGGACAAGGCTTACCTTCTGAAGTAACAAATAAATTAGGTAAGAAAAATATACCAATAAGAGAATTCATACAATTGCTTAAAAAAGTAACTTTGGGTTCTGGTGCAGAGGGCAGAGAGCTAGAAAAATATTTCAAAGCAGGAGAAGAAGAATCTGAAGAATTTAAAAAACTATTATCATCCAAAGGATTCTTATTGCAGAATCCTTCCTATCTTAGAAATGTATATTCATTACTCAAGCAATTACCTTCGGGAACAGAATTGGGAAATTCACCACAAGCAAGATTAGATGAGAGTATGAATAAAATACAGAAATTAATTAACGAATTAAAAAATGAATTCGATAATTATAACAACAAATTATTAAAAAGTTTTAATATTTAAAAAAATGACAAAAGATCAAATAATAAAATTTCTTTTAGAAGATATTTTAGGAGCTTCTACAGACAATGAACTTTTCCTAATTAAAGAAGATATAAATTCAGTAGATGACCCTGAATATAAAAGAATGGTGAATTATTACACAAGATATGCTGCACCAAAATCTCGTTTCGAAATTTTGAGCGATCTTGAAAAAATTTTTGTTATAAACTACGTTGACAAAGTTGTTAATGGATCTTCAAAACAAATGAAACATCCAACTGAGGGTTTTCCAAACAAAACCCAAGATGCTATAACTACAATACTAGCCACTGAATATGTTAAACAAGACGAAATAGTAGATGACTGGAAACCAGACACTGTTAATCAGCAAAAAATATTTGAATTTTTATTGAGTTTTTACAATCCTTATGGCAGTCAAGGCAGACTTAGCAATGTAGGATATAGAGCTGCTAGTGGAGTTCCCGGTATAGATCCTTTAAAAATAGACATTGATCTAGTTTTAGATGGTTTTACCAAAGCAATACAAGAACAGTTAGTAAACAAAAAATACAATCCAAATTCTTCCCCTTTTGATTATTCTTTTGTAAAAGTAGCTTGGCCTCAAGATATAATGGATATATTTTCAAAAAAACAAAGAAGAAAAGATATTAATATAGATCCTATTGTTAAAAGTTCAACTGTCTCTGGAGATGAAGATGAGGAATTAGACGTTGCATCTACATATGGTGCATCAGATGTTGAATATTCATTAAAGAAAGATAAAGATAAATTTCAATTAATATTAGACCAATTAAATGAAACTGAAAGAAAAGTATTACAAGGATTCTTCAACTTTATTTTTTCTGAAACAAAAAATGAAGAAGCAGCAGCTTCAAAACTTATAGATGCTGTATATGATGTTGACGGTGATATAAGCGAAATAGACGTTGAAGATATTTCTTCCAAAGGAAAAGAAAGTATGTATGATTACATAGGAAAAGAATTAGGTATTGAATATTCAGAAGCTACAGAAAGTAATTTAAAGTCTAAAGTTTCTCAATTAAGACCTAAATTAATAGCATTGTTTAGAGATCCTAGATTTAAAGAAATTATGGGTATAGAAGATTGGTCAGAAAAAAACTTAGATATTTTGAAAGGTACAGGAACTAAAGGTCGTGAATGGAAAAAAATTTCCTCCAAGGATTATGAAGAATTAGATAAAAGTTTAAAACCAACCTCTGGAACAGCTTATGATGAATTTGGCAAACCTCTACCTTTAGACGATAAAGGAAAAGTTATTCGAAAAAGTAAAAGAAATTTATCTGAAGTTATGCTAGAAAACATTCAAGATATAAATGATAATTTCAATTTTAGATTCAATAAAATAAATAATACTTTAGACAAAATAAGCAAGATCAATAACTATATTAATGAGGGATATGATGTTGCTGTGAAGGATCTTGATCAAGATATTTATAATTATATAAACAATACAGTAGATGGTTTGAATAAAGCCAATTACATGTTGAATGAATTGGAAATTGTTAGTAATGATATAAAATTTGAATATCCTGAAGTTTCAGAAAAATTACAAGAATCGATTGAACCTCTTATTGAAGAGCTTGAGAAATTGATTTTTAAAGTAAAGAATATTAAAAATTCTATAAGACCTTTTCTCTCTGAGTCAAAAAAAAAATTTAATTTAGAAGAGGATGATTTAGAAGAAGAAAGAATAACTAATCCTGATTCAAAAGATTTTGTTAAAAAAAGAGAAAACTTTATTGGATCTCACATTTATGGTGAAGATTTAGGGGGTCTAGGAAAAATGTATGTTGCTTATTCTTACGGTGAACAGTTTCCAGCTTATGTATGGTTTGATGATAAATGGTATCACAACACTAGTAATTATGTATTAGATGATGGAACAATTAATGAACCAACAAACCAACATAAAAAAGATATGAGACCCGCTCAAGACACTCATGGATTATCAACCTTTGCTTTAAATACAATGATTAATAAATTTAAGAACAAACATGGTTTGGGTGATAACGTTCACACCGATGTTGAACCGGGTGAAAAAAATTAACTTTAATTTTTTAAATTAAAAAAGGCGATCAAAAATGATCGCCTTTCTTTTTGCAATATACGTTATTTATTCACCCAGTGTTAAGTAGTTAGATAATATTTCTTTTGCTTCATCATAACTTTTTAAAGCAATTTTTTGTGTGTAAGAAACTTTAAAAATCTCTAAATAATTACACAATGTCAAAAATAAATTTATTTCTTTTTGAGAGTACCTGTTTTTCTCTAACTTATTAATGAAATCATTATAACTTGCCAACTCCATTCCAGATTGTATTTTACCATCATCATAAAGAACACTCAACATATCCATATTTGGTTGTCTCATATCATCTAATCTTTTCTTTTTTTCATCTAGAATTTTTTGAAAATTTTCTTCTTCATGAGTTTCGACTTTACCATCTGAAATTATCGAATCTAACTTTTCATCCAAGTCAATATTTTCTTCTTCAATTACACTTTTCTCTTCTTTACTTTCTACTACTATTTGACTTGATGGAGTATCTTCTAAATTAACTTCAGTATTTTTTTTCAAATCTATATTTTCAGGTAATTTGTTTTCTTCAATACCAAATGTTTTTCTGATGTAATCAACTAATAAATCTAAAAAAGCAAGAGAAACTATTGGTAAAATACCACCAGATATCAATGCTATTATTCTTTTTATAAAAATTGGATCTTCATCTGCCAAACCAAATAATTCAGCCCAATTTTTAATCAAATTTGGTTCAATAACCATTTTCTGTGTCAAAACATCATAAGCGTAATATGTATTTCCATTAACTTGAAAAATAGTTAACAAAATAAATATAAACCAAACAACATTTTTATTTATTTTACCCAAAGCAACCAAACCAGCCAATGCAGATAATGCACCAATTTCAAAAGCAATAGCTAAAGTTAATGCAAGACCAAAACCGTTTGACAGTGAAAAGAAATTAATAACGTGAATCGTACTAATTACACTTACACAAATTGGAACTAATAAGAAAGATATTATTATTAGCCAAGTCATTTTTGAAATAGAATTTTTATTCATCTTAAATTAAATTTTTTAATTAATCTATATACAGAAAAGGTTGTTATATTTAGTTTTTTTGAAGTATCTAAAATATCAAAATCATTTTCTTGTAATATTTTTAACAAATTATCTTTTTTTTCTTTATTTTTTGCTTCGAATGTTTTAGCTCTTGATTCATTAAATTTTTTTAAAAATTCCGGTGATCTTTTCTTGCCTTTTTGCCATACACTACATTTTTCCTTAAATTCATTAGACGATCTAGATTTTTTTAAAATTTCTGATTCCAACATTGATTTACTAATTTTTTGAGATCTTTCTGGGTTTTTAATAGCCTCCTTAAATTTTTCTGAATTTTTCACTGATTCACTAATTTTATTTTTCCAATCTTGAGATTCTATAATTTTCTTAACTTTTTCTGATTTTGCCCTAGATTCCTTTAATTTTTTCTTGTGTTCATCGCCTTCCCACATTTTCTTAAATTTATCTGATTTTTTTAAACCATCTGATATATTTTGTTTATGAGAATCAGTCAATTTTGGACCATTCCAACTCAAACTATTACCATCGCCCCCTTCAGTTATATTATATCCAATATTTTTATCTTGAGAATTGTAAAATTTAATATAATATTTTTCTTTTTCATTCAACTCTTCTAAATTATTACAAAAACAAATAATTTCTTTTTTAAAATTATTTTTTCCGTATTTTTTTATACTCTCTTTTAAGGCAACTCCACTACCCAAATAATTTTTATTATTTTTCTTATCCTTACCTATATATATCTTACCATTTAAAAGATTTGTAGTTTTGTAAATTATCATTTCTTCAACTTATCTAATTTTTTCTGTAACTCATCTATTTTTCTAGAATAGTCATTCATTACATCATCCGGCCTAGCTGTTGTTCTAACAATTGCATTATTAGTATAGACAATTTCTCTTGATGTTTTCAAAATACTTATTTCTCTTTCAATTGAGAGAATTTCCATATTCAAAGAATCTCTTTTCTCTAATTCATCAATTCTTTTATTTGTTTGCTTTATTGAACTTTTTGTTCCACAAGTGTTAAAGAATGTCAAAATACTGAACACAAGAAGCATGATTATTCCATACTTACCTAAAATTTTGTTTATTTTTTCCATTTTTTTAAGTGTTTTATAATAAATATTATTTTATTTTTTTTTAATTATTATACAGTGAATTGATTTTCAATGATTTGTTTAAAAAGCCAATTTCTGGATTAATATTTTCAATGGTAGGTTCTATTTTTTCTTTTATTTGTGAAAGTACATTTAAGGTATTCACATCTAAATTTTTTGGAACAAAAACATTTATATGAACGTATAAATCTCCATAACTTCCGTTATTGGGCAATCCTTTTCCTTTTAGTCTTAATATTTTACCATTGTCAGTATTTGGATCAATCTTAATTCTTATGTCCTCACCAAAAACATTTATAATAAAATTATCAGTTCCCGTTATAGCATCAATAAAATTTATAAATACATCTCTATGAATATCATTATTGAATTTTTTATAAATAATGTGTTCTGATATTGTGCAAAGTATTATCAAATCACCGGGAATTGAGTTAGGAGAATTATTAAAGTTTCCACCATTCTCGATCTTATAAACAAATCCTTCAGTAATTCCGGGAGGTACGTTTATTTCAATATTTTCAAAGTTTTCTTTTATTCCTCTAGCTCCACAACTATTACAAATTTCATTTATTATTTTTCCTGCACCATTACAAATATTGCAATGGTTCGAAGTTTGAATTCTACCAAAAGGAGTTTGTACAACATTAATAACACTTCCTTGTCCGTTACAATTATTACATGTTTTCAAAGAAATACCTTCTTTAGAACCATTTCCTTTGCAAGATGAACAACAAACATTTCTATTATATTTAATTGTTTTTCTAGAACCATGTACAACTTCCTCTAAAGAAAAAGACAATTTGATTCTTAAGTCAGAACCTTTTTGGTTTTGTTGTTGAGGTCTCTGATTATTATTTCTAAAATTAAAGAAATCAGAGAAAAAATCGAAGTTTGAAAAACCTTGGTTGAAATTTGAAAAATTCCCAAAACCAGAACCTCTATTATCGTATTGTTTTCTTTTTTCTGGTTCGCTTAAAACAGAATAAGCCTCGTTAATTTTTTTAAATTTTTCTTCGGCTTCTTTATTGTTAGGGTTTAAATCAGGATGATATTTTTTACTTAAAGATCTATAAGCTTTTTTTATATCATCCTGACTGGCATCCTTAGTTAAACCCAATAATGTGTAAAAATCATCATTCATTATTTAATAAAAATAATAGAATGAACCGAGAAATAAAATATTAAATATTATCCTCTTTCTTTTTTCTCGTAACCTTTTTTTTGACAACATTTTTAACTTTGGTTTCTTTTTTTTCTTCTCTTTTAGAAATTAAAGTTCCTTTTTCTTTGTCAAAATCAATGATAATATCATCACCTTTTATAATTTTTTTGAGAAGTAATTCTTTAGACAAAGGAGTTTCAACAAATTTTGTTATAACTCTAAGAATAGGCCTTGCTCCATATTCGTCAGAATAACCTTCTTCACCAATAAAATCAATCATTTTATCTGTAAATTCAACATTTATTCCTTGAGAAATAACATTTTTTTCAAAGTTTCTTAAATGAATTTTTACGATATCTAATACATTATCTTGGGTCAATTTTTGGAATATAACAACATCATCAATTCTATTAAGCAACTCCGGTCTGAAATGTTTTTTTAATGCCTTTTCAATTATCCTTTGGTTTTCAAGATTATTTTTCAAAAGATCTGAATTGAATCCTACTGGTTTGTTTTCAGTAATTTCTTGCGTTCCAATATTTGATGTCATAATAACCACAGTATTTTTAAAATTAATTTCAACACCGTCTCCATCAGTCAATTTTCCTTCATCCAAAAGCTGTAATAAAATATTTATCACATCTTTATGACCCTTTTCTATTTCATCAAATAAAACAATACTATAAGGTTTATTTCTAACTTTTTCAGTCAATTGACCGCCATCACCATGACCAACATATCCCGGAGGAGCACCTATTAATTTTGATACACTATGTGGTTCCATATATTCACTCATGTCAATTCTAATTAGCGAATCTTCATCATTAAATAAATATTCAGATAGTGCTTTAGATAATTCTGTGTTGTGATGTACAATTCCATTTTCTGTTTGATATAAATGAGTTTCAGAATCAACGTGCATATCAAAAACAGTTTCAATTTCACCTGTTAAATTGTTGCTAATTACAGAAATTTTACTTTCATCTGCCTTTTCAACAAAATCTCCGATCAACAAATTAGAAACTAAACAACATTCATTCTTTTCTTTACGTATTTTGTGATTATCTGCAACTACACAGAAGCTTCCATCAGAAAATTTAATTTCACGAACTTGATCTTTTTTTGTGATCATACCTAAAACATTTATCCATTTACCAAATTCGTTTTTGACCATTATTTTAGATTTTTGAAAAATCTCTTTTTCTGGAATAAATTCTTGAGCTTCTAATTGAGAAACTGCTTCGAATATCTCTTCTATTTTTACTTTTAATTCAATCATTTTATTATTTTTTTATAAATTTTATGCATTTATCAATAGACTCTTTTATTGTATTTGTTGAATGTTTTGGTAATCTAATTCTAAGTACTTCAAAACCATTTTTTATTGCAAATTGTTCTTTAGCTATATCTTTTGACAAAGCTTCTTCATAACTTTTATTTGTGTACGCTTGTTTCCAATTTAAACGTTCATTTTCAAGAGCATTTGGATCCGGATGTACGTGAATACCGTCAAATTCTATTATTTTTTTTCTATCAAAAAAAGTGAGATCATACCAATACAAAGACATCGTTTCTTTGTCATATAGGTAAAATTCACTTTTTATATCTGAACCGTAAAATATGGTTTCAGTTTCAATTTCATCAGGTCCAATAATAGATAGAATTTCATCAATGTATTTTTTTGATATACCAGACGCATTCCACATATTTGAGTGAGTCTTAATATAATTTTCCCATTTTTCTGTAGCCAATTTTTCACCGTACTTAGAAACCATTTTATCTTTGGTTATACACTTGCTTTTTTCAAATTCATTTTTTTGTTCAAAAGTCATTTTACTATAAAGACTATTTTGCCACTTATCATTACGTTGATTGAATTTGATTAAACCTTCTTTCTCGCCATATTTTAATTTAAGTTTTTCAAGTGAAAAAGTTGATTGTCTTTCTTTTAATTTTATTTTTGCTTCTTCAATAGTGAATCCTTTTTCTATCCAATACTCAACATAGATATTTCTTTTTTTTTTGTAATTATTAAGATCATATTTTTTTAAATCTTGCATTACTTCAACCGCTTTTATGTTGTTAATTTTTTGAATTTTAAAAATTTCACTAACTGCCTCTTCGTGAGAATAACCCCTTTCTAACCAATATTTTTTATTAAAAAGTGTTTTACAATTAATATAATTTTTTACAAATATATTTCTGAATTTTTTTATACCTATTTCATTTTTTTCTGAAAGAGCAACTATAAGATTTTCTCTTTGTCCTTTTTCTAAATTATTTAAATTTTTGAAATTCTTAATCTCTTTACTTAAATATTTTTCAAACTCTTCTATTGATTCGATATTGAACAATACTTTTTTTCTACTTTTAATTATCATTTAGGAATACAGGGATACTAATTTTCCTATCCCTGTTAAACCTAAATAGTGTTAATTTTTGTTTTTTCTGTTTTCTAATATTTTATTTATTAAAATATCATCAGCCATTATTGTTATTTCTGTATTTTTTCCTAAACACTTACCAATACCAGTTGAACCAAGAAACAAAAAACTTGCAATAGGTTTTTTTGGATTACTCAATCCAGATCTTGATCGCTGAATAGATTCGGATATTTTTTCAATTGCTTCATCCTGTCCAATAACCCTTTTTTTCAACTCTTCACCCATTTTCATTAGACGAACACCTTCACTTTCTGTGATTTGAGTTACCGGAATTCCAATCATTTTTGAAACGACTCTCGCAATATCATGTTCTGTGACAGGAACCCTTTTGGTTTTTTGTTGATTTTGCCAGTTGTATTTAAAAATCTCTATTTCTTTTATTAAATCTCTCTCCTTGTCTCTGATCTTAGCAGCTTGCTCATATTTTTGAGATTTTATTACTTCGTTTTTTTCGTTCTTAAGATCATTCAATTTATTTTCAAGAACTTCTAATTCTACTGGTAAGTGGAGATTATCCAAATGTAATCTAGCACCTGCTTCATCAATAATATCGATCGCTTTATCTGGTAAAAATCTATTGGTAATATATCTAACAGAATAATCTACTGCAGATGTTATTGCTTCGGCATCAAAAGTAACATTATGAAAATCCTCATAAATTCCTTTAATGTTATTAAGAATAGTTTTAGTTTCTTCAATAGAGGGTTCCTCAATCATTACTTTTTGAAACCTTCTTTCCATAGCCCCATCTTTTTCAATCGATTTTTTATATTCTTCAATTGTTGTAGCACCTATAATTTGCATTGTACCTCTTGCAAGAGCAGGTTTTATAATATTAGAAACATCTAAAGATCCAGCAGAATTACCAGCACCAATTATGGTGTGTAATTCATCAATAAATAAAATAATGTTAGGATTATTTTCAATTTCATCCATAATTGCTTTCATCCTTTCCTCAAACTGACCTCTGTATTTTGTTCCGGCAACTATGAGTGAAATATCTAAGCTTACTATTCTTTTATCATGAAGAACAACACTAACCTTTTTATCAACTATTTTATTTGCAAGAGATTCTACAATCGCAGTTTTACCTACACCGGGTTGACCAACTAATACAGGATTATTCTTTTTCTTTCTACTTAAAATTTGAATAATTCTATCTACTTCATTTTCTCTTCCTACTGCAGGTTCAATTTTTCCAGAAGCAGCTAATTTTGTAATATCTTTTCCAAAATTATCTAACAGCGGAGTGTTTGATCTATTTTTTTTATTGTTATTCCCATCAGAAGGAAATAATAATTTAGAGTCATCCAAATCTTCTATAGCCATATTTTTTATTTTTAAATTTAAATTAATATTTTGAAATTTGTAGTTTAGTTGCCTGTGCTACCAAAACCACCTTCTCCTCTATCAGTAGTATTCAATTCATCAACCTCTTCAAAAATTACATTTGGAACAGGCATAATAATTATTTGAGCAATTCTATCACCTATTTGATATAATTTCCGAGGATTACCAAGTTCTTTCAATCTTACTTTAATCTCACCACGATAACCCGAATCTATTACACCAACACAATTAGCTTGAATTTGAGAAGTTTTACTTGCAGAGCTTCGAGGAAAAATAAATCCAGCATAACCATCAGGAATTTCAATCGCTAATCCAGTTCCATACTCAGTATAGAATCCATTGGGATCTACAGTTAAAGATAATGCAGTCAAATCCATTCCTGCATCACCCATTTTAGCATAACTTGGAATAATTGCGTTGGGGTCTAATTTTTTAATTTTGATTAACATATTATTTTATTTGGTTTATGATTTTAATTTTTTCTGGATGAATGATAAAACTTATTGTTCCATCATATTTTTTTTCAACTGTGGAACTGTAATTATCTTCGAATGTAGAAAATATCAAGTGTCCAGATTTTGAGAAAGCATCAAAATATACATTTTTCCTGAAATAAACATATTTAATTTTTATGTTTTTTGTTTCTCCATAAAATGTATAGATAATTTTTTGAAACTCGTTTTGTAGTATGTAATTAATTCTATTTAGCTTATCTCTATAAATTTTCGGATAAGTTTTTTCGTTCATAGAATTAAATTGATTAATTTATTTTGTTCATAAAAGTAATCTTCATAATCTATATCTACAACTTCTTGATTAAATTTTTTGAAAGCATTTTTAAGAATTATCATTTTTTGTATGATATTTTTTATGGAATTATTATCACACTTATCTTTTAAATCATATAAATCATTTACAGAAAAACTATCCCATAGTGAACGTAATTTTTTCATATACGCTTTATCATCCTCTTCATAATCAATTTTCTTCTTTATTTGATTTATGTAAACAGCTAAATCAATAATAAAAATTTCCTGATTATCCAGAACTTCACAAATAGCGGATCTTAAATCTGATTGATTAAATAAATCATCACCAAAATTCGAAAATTCATTTTCTGAAAAATTCAAATATAATTTGATTAAAATCTCTTTAGTTTTTTCCATTAATAAATATTTTTGACAAACATATTTAAAAATTATAAAATTTACATAAATACGATATATTTATTGTTATGAACAACAAAAAGTTAATAGCTGCCGGAATATTAGCCGTAGATAAGAATACAGGTGAAATTTTACTTATTAAAAGAAGCAATTTAGTACCCAACCCCAATAAATGGGCAGTTGTAGGAGGTAAAAAAGATCCAGAAGATGAAAATACTAGAGTGGCAGCGATAAGAGAATTTAAGGAAGAAGTTCAACCAGACACCTCTTATCAACTCAGCAAACTCCCATTCTTTATAAACGAAAATAAATACCTTAAATTTTACACTTACATAGGGTTTTTTGATAACAAGTTTGTACCCATCCTTAATGAAGAAAATACTGATTATGGGTGGTTTTCCTTAGATGAATTACCGGAAGATTTGTTACCAGCATGTAAATTGATGTTTGAAACAAGAGGCGATGACCTTAAAAAGATTATAAATAAAATGAAATAAAAAAAGGTGAACTATCAAAGTTCACCTTTATTATTTTAAAAATAATGTTTTATTACCTAGGGATCATTTTTATCATCCTGTCATAGTTCTCTTGAGCCTCTTCTTTGGTTTCATATGTTCCAAAATTAAAAACACGACCCTCAGGACTGATGTACTTAGCTTCAAAAACAATTTTTTCTTTGACACCACTAGAATTATCTGAAATGATGTTTTTTACCTTATCATCAGATGTTTTTTCAGGATTAAAAAGTCCAAGCTGTGCGTCTTTTTTGATAATCTGCATTTCAGGAGACACTATTTTAACGTTTGTTTTAACCATGTTTTCTCTACGACAATCTAAGGTATTGCCATTTTTAAATGTTATGTTGAAAACTTCGTTAGGATCATCTTTCATAATAAACTTATGCAAAAGTCCATACTTTTGATTTCTGGCATAATACCTTCCAGTATAAAATGATGTTGCCACCCATTTGTATTTTAACAACTTGTAATAGTCATTCTCATCTACTAAAGCTACCTGCCCATTTGATAATGGTAATTCTTTCATGTGTCTTATTGGTTTTTAATTATTTTTATAAATTCTTCTTTATTGATTTGTGGAAGACCCTTACCATTAAAAAGATCCAAGGTAGAAAATTGATTATTTACATCGACCAATACCAATCCATTTGTGTTTAACAAATCCCAAATTTTAACAAGTTGTTCAGGAGAGAAATCTTGATCTACTAAATTTTTCAATATTGGACTTTCCTCCGGCACATCAACAACAAATATTTCTAAAGTGTTGGAATCTGTTTTAATTGCCTTGTGACCATTCTTGTATAGAAAATGACTAACCGAATCAGTAAATTCTGATGTGGGAAATTGCATCATAAATGATTTCTGATCAGCATTTTTAATCCTACTGGCCTTGTATCCATTAGGACTGTTTTGATTGAAGCCGTAACTCATAGGAAAATTACTGCGTATAGCTCCAATTATTCTCTTATATCGAGACCTCAACAAATTTAATTTTGGATCATCATCTTGCTCTTCATCAAAATGATCGAAACTTTCTTTTATCTCTTTTTGTATCTCACCATCTATTTCAATGTCAGAGGGATCTAAAATAGATTTGTTTTTAATTATTAATTCATCATTTTCACCACCAACCTCAGTTATGTAATTGTATTTTTTAGTAAGTAAATCTATAATAAATTTTATTTTAGATGGGTCATTCAATTTAATACTGAAAACAGGATTGTCCTCAGATATTTTTCCACATAAATAACCATTTACATCTTCACGGTTCTGATAAAGATTTTCCTGTTTTAATATAAATTTGATTCTCTTGCCCATTTCTTTAACTTGAAAGATGGTGTCAGGAACAGAATCAACATTTTTATCCAATTTCTTAGACATGATGGTGTTTTTTGGAGTTTTTTGTATTTAAACGAAATACTCGTTTCCAAAGTTACAACTAATATATTTAATAGGATTTTCCTATAATCAAAATCTTTCTAAATCACTGATTTTGAATCTATTAGGTAATGAAGAATGGCTTCTTGGAGAAGTTAATTGATAGTAAATTTCTCCATCTTCGCTAACGGAAACTTTAGTAACTTGATATGGTCTTTTACTAGGTCCAAAAGATTTTACAAACACCAAATCATTTATCTTGAATGGAGAATGTTTCTCTAAAAAATTATCTATAAGATTTTTAAATTCGACTTTGTGTTCCATTTTATTAGATTTTATATGCCATGAAGTGTAAAGAATTTTTTGGTCTGGTTATGGCAACGTAAAAAACATTTTTTGATTCAAAATCTTCTTCATCATCAGGATCAAAAGAATATTTTTTCTTTTGTTCGTCTGTTAGGTTTTTTACGTTGTTAAATTCCAATAGATCTGGAGCAAAACAATTGACGACTACACAATTATCAAATTCCAACCCTTTAGATTTGTGTATAGTCAATAAAAATTTCCTACTTTCTCTATTAGATTCTATAAAATTAATAATATTTTCTACATTTCCAAAAACCGGCAAAACATAAGTTATTTTATTTTGTGTAGTTACACTTATATTACCTTTTTTTATCCCCTCTATCTCAGATTCAGAAAAATAATTTTTATAATTCATGGGATATTTCTTAACTAAAAACTCCCTTTCTATTTCTTTGATTACATTATTAGTTCTACACAAAATTACAATCTCACTGTAATTATCTATCATTTTCATGAAATTTTCAAATTTCATAATTTTTTTATTAACAACACCTTGTTCTGTTTTAGATGGTATAGCTTTTAATGTCGAATAATTATTTGAATTTTCTACAATTGAAATTGAACTTCTGAAATTTATACTAAGTGTCATTTCATCAACCTGTCTTCTTTTTTTCAACATATCCATTACCCTGAAAGCATTAGCACCACTATAACCAAAAATAGATTGACCTATATCTCCTATGAGTGTATAGTATTTTGCATTCAATTTTAGTAATATATCCATTTGAATTGCAGAGGTATCTTGAAATTCATCTATGAGAATATAATCATATTTATTCCTAAACATCACGAGCCATTTATTTTCCTTTAACAGATCCCTTATCTCAATCAACATATCTGAAAAATCTCTGGTTTTAGTTTCCTTTTTGAATTTATTATATTCATCTATAAAATTTGGTTTTTTACACTTAATGCCCTCTGCAGATTGTAATTTGAATGAAGTTATTTCAGCACTTATGTATTGTGCATTCTCATACATATCGTTTAATAATTCATAGAATTTAATTTTAAGCTCATTAGATGCACTCGGCTTAGGTCTATTTTTTTCTTTATACCAAGAAATAAATTCATATATCTCTACTACCTTTTTAAACTTTTTCATTTTTGACAACATTCCTTGGCAAAAAGCATGGATTGTAGTTATTTTAATTTCATCATTCTGAAGCCTTGATCTGAATTCTTCTACAGCAGATTTAGTGTAAGAGAAAAATAAAATTTTTGAAGGATCTACACCTTGTGAAATTAAATACCTTACTCTTTCGACTGCTGAAAAGGTTTTTCCCGAACCTGCGGTTGCTCTTAAAATAATATTTGATTTTATATTAGCATTGATAAATGATAATTGTTCCTCTGTATATTTGTTTTTAGTTTTTTCCATTATTATGAAGTTATAGAAAACTGTGAAATTCCTGCATCAGGATTGGCCTCAACCTGTTCTTTAATCAACCCGGAATTAGATTTGGTAACTTGTATAATGTTATTTACAAAATCTTTTATTTCTGTTCTATGAGTTATTATAAGAATATTTTTATATCTGTTACTTAAATAAGAAAAGACCTTTCCAATGTCTGCTGTCTTATCTTCATCAAGCGTACCAAAACCTTCATCTATAATCCTTAGACTTGGTTTCATCAAACAGCTTACAGAGTGTAATGCATCGGTAATTGCTATACTACCAACAAATTTCTGAGATCCAGAACCCATAGATAAAGGAAGCGAATCTATTTTGTCTGGACTGAAATAAAATATTTCTTGAACATCTCCATTGTTTTTAATGAACATATCAATTCTGAAGTTAACAATATTTGATAGAATTGAGTTGATTCTATAATTAACAATTGGAAGTTTCTTTTTAATTATCTGAGCTGGTATTCCATCTCTTGAAACAGCCTGTAAATAAACAGAATATTTAGCATATATTCTAACTGATTCTTTTATCTGATTTAATTTATCAATCAAGTTTTCGATATTGTTTTGATTAACTTTTATTGTACCGGAAAAATCTTTTATTTTATTATCAAGTTGATGAATAACAATCTTGTATTCTTTTATACTTTGTTTTAAAGCTTCAATTTTGTTATCAATTTTACTATTAGATGATATCTTGGTTTCGTTTGATTTTATTTTAGAAATTTGTTCTTTGAGGTCTTTATTTTTATCTTCAAAACTCTTCAATTTATTTTTTTGATCCTCCAAATCTCTGTTTTTATTTTTTACCTCCTCATTATGCAAGATGTCAGTTTCGGCTTGTTTCAATTTTTCTAAATTGACTTTCAATGAATCCATTTCATTTTTATCAGATTGTAATGATATTTTAAGAGAGTCTAACTTATTTTTTTGACCATCAAAATTTATATTATGAGTAGAAGCACTTTTTATCGAATTTATTTTTTCTTGTAATCCGTTTATTTCTGATGTGATTGAAGAAATCTTCACAATACATTCTTGCTCAACTTCTGGATTAGCTTGTTTAGTGGTTTGTTTACAAGTTGGGCACTTTTCTCCTCTAGAAACCTTTAGATCATTATCTAAATTTAATTTATCTTTTCGTTTAGAATCTAATTCATCTTCATATGGTTTTGATTCCTCAACAGTAAGTTTAGGATTTTCCTTAATCCATTTCTCAAATTCAAGATATAAATTTTTATTTTTTTGGAATCGTGTTTTTATAGACTCTATTTTATTTTCTAGGTCATTTGATTTTAATCCAGCAATTTCTTGAGGTGTTTCCTTAAGAAAGTTTTTAGATGTCCAATCAGATAATGAATTTATATTTTCAGAAAATTTATTAATTTCTGAATTATTTTTCTCTATTTTTTGTTCTACTTCAGTTATATTTTTTTCAGTAGTTTCTTCTAATTGCAATATTTTTTTTGTGAGTTCTAAAATTTCAGAATTGTGAATTTCTATCTGTTCATCATTTTCATCTTTATCCTTTTGTAGAGAGTCAAGATGTATTTTATCATTAGAATTTTTATCCTTCAATTCTTCAATCTGTTTTTCGATTTCAGATGGGTCTCCAAGTTGTTTTTGTACAGACTTTATTTGATTAAAAATTTTATTAGCGAATTCATATTTGATGTCAAAAACCTCCAAACCAAAAAACTTTCTTATCAAATCATTCTTTGGTTGTTGTTGTAAACTTAAATAATCATCTTTTCCACCTTGTGTCTGAAGTGATATTTTTGTAAAATCATCGAAAGTTCCTATACTATCAATTATTAGTTTTTTAAACTCTTTTTTCTCTTTAGCAGCACGATCAGAATCTTCATTGATCCAAATTTCTTCACCATCTTCATCGTGAGATAAATATTCATATTTGACAGAATATGCAGCTTTGGTTGTTCCATCTCTTTTGGATGAAACAGTTATACCTCTTTCAATTCTATATTTAATACCTGCTATTGTAATGTAAATTCTCACCCAAGACTTGTTAACACCTGTGTAAAGATTAACAACCTTGTGATTATCTCCTCCTCCCAAAATCTTTTCATATAATCCCCACACTAAAGCTTTTATTAAATTGGATTTTCCTGAGTAGTTTTTTCCAAATATACCGGTGATTCCATTTAATTTGTCAAAATCAAATTCATTTGTTTGTGCTGGATGAGAAAAAATATTAAAGGTTTCCATTTTATTCAAATCCCATTCAATACCCTTCTTATCATTCGATTCTAAATTTATTTTAGAATCAATTTCCTTGCTCAATTCAATAACATCCTGAATATTTTCGTAAGAATTTTGATTTAAATAATCAATCAAAAGCTTCTCAAAGCTTTCGGAATTTTCATAAGAAAAATCATCCTCATCTGATTCTAAAACCTTATCCTTGATAATGGGTTTAAATTCAACGGTTACATTTTCGCAGCCATGAATGTCTTTAATCCATTTTCTTACTTGTGACTTCTTTTCAACATTTTCGTTTTCAGCATCATCCTCAATCTCGATATAAACTCTAGTTTTTTTCTTATCTAAAGAAAACTTTAAATCCTGTAATCTTTCTTCAACAATTTCACCTTTAGTGATATTTAACTTACAATACCCATAATCATTTGGGATATGTTTTCTCTCAAATTCATTTGAATTTAAGTCCCAAATCAAATATCCTTTTTCAATTGACTCACCGAAATTTTGTTGAATTAAACTGCCGGAATAAGCTGCAGTATCTCCATTTTTTCTTTCAAATGATTGGTGTTCGTGTATATCACCGAGTATAACAATGTCAAAATTGTTAAAGGCTGTAATTTTCATTAATTCATCACCCTTCAGTTGATATCCATTGTCATTTACGCATCCATAAACAGGACCGTGGTAAAGAGCTATATATTTTTTGTTTTTTTCTTTTTCAGTTAAAGTTAATATCTCGTTATCTAATAAAGAATAAACACCATAAATAATATCTTCTTCAATTTCATATAAACCAGAATCCTTGAAAAAGTATACACCATTGCCATCCTTGGGAATTATCAATTCTGGATTTTCTTTTGTGACAATAAAACCATTCTCTAATAAATCAATTAATGGAGAAATTGCATCGCCCTGAGTTAAATCTTGTTGATTAAAATCGTGATTTCCAATAATCAAATCAACTGGTGCTATTTTGGATAAGGCCCTCAATAAATTACCGGCAATATCAATAGACGTTGGAGACATATTTATTTTCAGGTGAAAAATATCTCCAGCAACAACTATTCTTCTTGGTTGTTCATTTTTTAAATCTTTTATAAGTCTGTTAAATACAGTTTTATATTCTTGATGTCTTGAACCGAATCTAATATGTAGATCAGCTATGTGTGCAATTTTATTATTCATTTATTTTATTTTTTAACCTCTCAAATTCCCTCTTTGCAAAATCAGGATTTATATTTTTTAAATAACCTTTTTTTCTACCTTTCAATTTATCAACAAAAATATGATTAAAATCTATTTTTTTATGATTTCTTAGAATTTTAATCAATTCTTCTCTTCCATTTTGCTCATAATATTTTGCTATATCTCCTTTAATATCAACATAATAAACGTCTAAACCCAAACTTTCTAATTTAAAATATAGATTATATGCATCTTTTTTTGCGTCTTCATCTAAACAAATGACAATTTTAGATTTAAATTCTAAAAGCTTGGTCAGCAAAAGATCAGAAATAGTCTTACCCAATAAAGGAATAGCATTCAATATTGGAAACATATCAAATACACCTTCAACAAGATAAACTGGCAAATTAAAATTTATGTTTTTAACATTAAAAATTATATCTTGTTTATCAGGAAAATCAGGTTTTAAATATGTGGGTTTTATATTAGGTAAATAACTCCTTGCTTCATAATAATTTATTTTACCATCGACATTATAAGATGGAATTATAATTCTAAATTTTCTTGGACCGTCTTCGGTATAACCTATATTGTATTTTTTTATTGTTTCAAAATCAACTTTTCTAGATTGTAAATATTTTATTGCTTTTCTATAATTCAAACTACTATAAGTTTGAGAAAGTGGCTTAAAACCCTCCGGAAGTTCACAGATTAAATTTTGGTCTACAACAATTTTATTATTAGTAATGTTGTTGTTGTTTTGTAAATAATTTTTAGAGGATTTAGGAAAAATTAATTTTATTTTTTCATTCTCATCTTCTGTTCCAAAATCTTCTATAACTCTCTTAACAAAACCCTTATATTTACACTTCCAGCAATGAAAAATATTTAATTCTGAATTGTAGCCTAAATTAAATTTATCTATATCACTTCTACAATATGAACTTGGACAATTATATTCGAATTGTATGATATTATCGTATTCATCTTTTGGATCACCAAGGATCCTTTTCAGAATAGAATTAATGACAATATTATTTTCGCCAGAGACCATTTGAGCAAAAATAATAAAAAATTATAAATTATACTAATTGTTTTGAGTTTATTTTAGAACAAACATGTGCCATTCCAACCACCCAAGCATCCGCCATATCAAAATTTTCATCAATTAACTTATGAGTTGTTTTGCTATATTTCCATATAACTTTTGGCTCAGCTCTGTCTACTGCCTCCCAAATTAAATATTTTTTATTTGGATGTGATTTAGGAATTTTTAAGTCCGGAAAAACAATTCCCCTAGCAGCAGAAACGTTATAATAAGTAGGTTGAATACCGGTTTTCTGATACAAAAATAAACTTATCATTGAATTCATCTGAGTTAATTTTTGAATTGTATCTGCATTTGAAAATTTACCCTTAAATTTTTTCAAAGGTTCTTCAATGCTTATATCAGTAAATTTTATATCTTGGTAATCCTTGAAAAATTCTACAAAATCATCGTATTTTTCAAAAAGATTATGTTTAGGTTTAAATTTTTTATATGATAATTCATGAAGTTTGTAATTATCATTTTCTAAACCAAAAAGTGCAACACCTATTACAGAGGTAGAAATATCTAATGCTAAAATCATAAAATTAAAATAAAAATTAAATAAAAAAATTAAAGATTTATATCTATTTCAAAAGTGAATAAATCTAAAGCACCTTTATAAATTGGTTCTGAAAATTTTGCAACCGCAACTAATTCATTTAATTCATTATATAAACCAACCTCAGTAATTGAAACTTGTTGATTAGCTGCATAAGGATTGCTTGCTAATGCATTATCCCAAGTAGCGTTATTTGAAATATAAAATTGACCCAATAAACTATTACAAGTTGTTCTTAATTTAAAAACTGTATCTAAAGATGTGAAATCTAGTGAACATATAGGTTCTTCATCTCCATATATTGAAGTATCAGTAGTATCAAAATAAATATTGGTTGTTTCGCCACCTGAATTTGGACTGCCATCAGGTAGAAAACCAGATACCCAATCTATTGAATTTACTATATCTGTATGAGTAATTGCAATTAAACCTTTATCAAGAACAACAAAACCAACAGGAATATCATAATTATAATATGTTCCTCCACTAATATATAAAATTCCAGCTTCATTACTAGTAGTTGCTGCAAAAGCTTTATTTGTTACTATTACATCAAATGGTCCATCATAACCATCTGGGGCATATATTAATCCAGATTGATAATAATTTTTTATAATACTAGTAACTTGAACATTTCCAGAATAAGTAGGGTTTAAAGTATGGTCAAATTCATCAATTGTTATTGAATCTCCTACAGAAAAGTAATTACGATCTGGTAAAACTACAAAACCAACATCACCTGCGTCAAAATATGAATCATAATATCCTATTGCTTGACCCCTATAATCATTATATAACCCATCAACAAAAACAGATTTATTTATTCTATATCTTCTATCAGTATTTATTGAATCATTACTTAATTTTGTTTCTGCATATGAAGTTGCTGAAGGTCTATCTTGATATCTTCTATCTATGGGATTCCAAGATGTTACAGCGGAATTTGATATAATTTGTCCAATCTGATTTACACTTAATCCTGTATATGGCAAATTAACACTATCACTAAATAAATAAGTAATATTATCTCCTAGCAAAGGACTTCTTTCGCCATATTTGTCGGGTGTACTATCAGAATAAGTCGAAGAAAATAAAGTATAGAAATTAGCTGAACTACCAGTACCGGGTACATTTAATTTTATAGATCTAGCATCTATAAATTCAGTATAAGCAGTATTTGGTATTTTTATTAATAATATTTTATCAACATTTAATTGTTGTAATTCGGGATAAAAAAAAGATAAAGATGAATTTGTTGGAAATTTATCTTTATCAGTTGGTAAATTTAAAGAAACAAAATAATTACCTAAATTATTTGTTATACCAGTTCTATCACACAAACTTAAAGAAACACTATCTCCTGACAACGAAATTGGAATTTCGTTCTCTTCATTTATATAGAGAAAACCACTAACAGGACTTGTGAATTTAGGATCAATCATAATGTAATTCTAAATGACTTTCAATATCAAATAGAATTACATATCTATATCAATATTGAAAGTAACTAAATTTATATAGTTTTTTTCAACGTATTCCGAAAGTTTAGCAACAGCTATTAATTCATTCATTCTATTGTATAATCCAACTTCAGTTACATAAACTGGATCTAATGTAATTATACCTGTTTGAGAATTAATATTGTTGAGAGCACTAGTTCTATCCCAAGTAGAATTATTAGAGATCCAGAACTCAGTAGGCATTGCCAAACAAACTGCGGAAATTTTGAAAGATGTGTTAATATCGGTGTATTCCAAATAAGCTGCTGGATCATCATCAATATTTAATCCAGAAAAATAAACATTTGTTCTTCCAGAAGTATAGTTTAAGTCACCTGATCCGGGGCCACCAGTACCCTCTGTCCATACAATATTTTGTGTTATGGCAGTATGAGTTAAAACACAAATACCCATATCTAAATAACAAAAACCTACTGGAACATCGTAATTATAACCTGCAACTCCGTCTGGAAAATTAGTAGGAGGTGTTATAGAATAACTTCCTGATCTTGTATCAGTATTTAATCCGTTTGGCCTATTATTAGGATTCAATACAGAAGAAATTCCTCCACCTAAAACCTCTCTGTATGAAACAGCAGATGGTCTCTTCGTATAATCAGTTGGATCTGGTTCCCAAGTTGTATTAGCTGACATATTAGTTCTTACTCCAATTTCATTTGCAGTAAATCCAGTATAAGGAATATTTATATCATCACAAAATAAAAAACAAATATTATCACCTAACAGTTGATTTGTTTCGCCATATTTCAATGGTTTATCAGATGAATATGTTGAAGAATAAATCTTTACTCCATCAAAAGGTCCGGGTGCTGTACCACTTGTTGGTACAAAAAGAGTTATAGATCTTCCGTCTATAAATTCTGAATATTCAGTTGGGGGTATAGAACAAAAAACAATCTTTTCATTATTTAACTGATAAAGCTCTGGAAAATATTTTGCTATAGTTGAACTTGTACTTAAATCATCATCAGAAGTTGGGAGATTAAAAGAAACAAAATAATTTCCCTTATTATCTGCAACTGAATTTCTGTCACATTCAGTGAAAAATAATTCTTCATTTGAAACTATTTTATTATCTAATGTTTCAGCTTGAACTGTAAGCGATGAACTTACTAATTTTGTAAAACGTGGATCAATTGTACTCATTTCTTTTTTTTATTATTTTTTAAAGTGCTGCGGATGAACCAGTATCTGTTAAAGATCTTGGTGGATAACTAAAATTAACTTCAAATTGACCTATTTCTCCGGGCTTTATAGATTTTCCCATAGTCCCGTAGAAATTAAAGAATAATTTTTTCGTTCTTCCAAATCTATTATCAGGTATTACACTGGCACCCTCTTTTGTGGTATTAACAAAGTCATATATTGCATTCAATAAACCTTGATCTGCTTGAGTCATTGCGACCCATTGATTTACCGATACTGCATCATTTACATTGGCAGCAACAGCTTCTCCTTGTACGGTCGCTGTACTTAAACTTGGACCCAAAGTAACTTCAGATTGTAATTCTGAAAAATTATTTTCAGTCAATCTTGCTGATAAATCTTTGTTGACTATTGCTCTTCCCATTTTTTATTTACTTATAGTTGTTTTTTGAATTTAAAGTGCTGCGGATGAACCAGTATCTGTTAAAGATCTTGGTGGATAACTAAAATTAACTTCAAATTGACCTATTTCTCCGGGTTTTATGGACTTACCCATAGTACCATAAAAATTAAAGAATAGTTTTTTTGTTCTGCCAAATCTATTATCAGGTATGACACTTGCACCTTCTTTCGTGGTATTAACAAAGTCATATATTGCATTCAATAAACCTTGATCTGCTTGAGTCATAGCAACCCATTGATTTACCGATACTGCATCATTTACATTGGCAGCAATAGCTTCTCCTTGTACGGTCGCTGTACTTAAACTTGGTCCTAGTGTCACTTGAGATTGTAATTCTGAAAAATTATTTTCAGTCAATCTTGCTGATAAATCTTTGTTTACTAATGCTCTTGCCATTATTTATTGATTTATATTTTATTATTATTCTGCAGCTGTTGCACCTATATTTGTTTGTGCTACGTTTAAAGTAGGATTAACCAAGGGATTTAAACCTGTAGATACTTGTGTCGTTGGTGTTCCCTGAATTTGATTTGCTTTTTCAAATTGAAAAGTAATTTTATTATAATTACTTCCAGTTGAAGGGAAGAATATTCTTAATCTATAACCGGGAGCTGTTGCTGTAGGTTGTTTTAAAGGAATAATTAATTCATTATTATTGATGACATTTGGACCATAACTAGTTGGAGACACTACATAAACTCCATCATTAACCAAAGCACCATCAACAAATGTTTGTAATTGTTGAGTAGTTACAACTGGAAAAGTTGTTGGAGCAACATTTGAATTAAAATTAATACTTTGATATGTTGTTTTATACTCAACTGTTTCAATTGATTCTGCCGGAATTGTTGATGTAGTAGGACTAATCAAATTATCCAATGTTCTTCCCTTTGCACCAGTTACTGCATTTTCATTTTCGCCTGATAAATCTGGTATTTCTCCAGATAATAAAGGAAGTGGAAGAGTATAATTTACATCTGGATCACCCAATGAGAAACGTGTAATTTTTAATCTATCTACAGTAACTCCATTAGGAAGTTGAATATATCTGGGTTTTGACAAACTGTCAAATAGATATTGTCTTCCTAATTCAGTAAGATAGGCTCTTGCATAAACAGTTGTTGCACTTGGTATTAATCCCATTTTTTTACTTTTTTAAAAATCTATTATTAATTGAAAAGCTAAATATCTAGAATTAGCTTTTTTCAGTGGGTATGTAGGTTTACCAACAGCCACTGTATTGTTTTGATTATCTAGAATTGCTACTTCAGTTATATATGTATTTTCATCAACTAGTGAATCAAAAGTTTCATTATTTGAATCATTATATTGATAATTAGCTGCTATAACTGTTATGATTGTTTTATAAGTTGTTGTCAATACTTGGGCATCTATAGTACCAAAAAAGAAAGATTCGCCTCCAAAATTACAAATATCTCCATTAGAAGTATGTCCAGACCACATTACATAATTTCCACTTGTAGCACCAGAATTATAATCTTCTCTAGAAACAATAAATTGATGAGAATTTAAAGCTACTGGGTCAATTGTAGTATCTGGCACAACTAAAGTTGTGCAATCATAAATCCCCTGACCAGATAAAACAACCCAGTCAGTTGCTGGTACATTACCCGGTTTATAATCAAATGATTTATCTTGTTCGTTTACTAAAATTTTAACTCTCTGAGCATTCCAACCTGTACCATTTGCTAATTCTGTTGAATTCCTCATGTATGGAAAACTATTAGTCGGAAATTGAACAGATAAATATTGAGGGTTACCATTAATATCAACAGCTCCATCTATTTGCTTTATACTTCCACAATGAATCGGATAATCATAACCATAACCCGCTACACTTGCAGGATCAACTTCCATCAAATATGTAACAAAGTATGTTTTTCCAGATTCACACAAACCATTCACATCATTTGTAGTTAATGGTGGAGCTGGATTAGTAACAAGATTTACAATAGGTTCTGGTAAAGTATAAGATCTATTTCCTTTGTAAGACATAGCCATTAATAAATCCTGATCAGTAATTACAAATAATTGTAATTTATGATATACTCTACCAACAACTTTATTTGTTGATTGAATACCGTCTCTTAATTCTCTATATGTTGTTTTTGCTGCAGAATCATAAAAAGAATTCCCATATGAATCATATAATGTTAATCCATATTCTGTACCTTGTCCATTATTTGCAGGGAATCCATGCCACATCAATGTTGGCATATTCATTATTACTGATTTCTCTATCAACTGTTCTCCATAAGTTAATCCACTAAATTTATTGGTATAGTGAATCAATCCTAAAGCAGGATAACTTTCATCAAAACCCAAATAAGTCTTAGTTCCAGCATATTCTATTGAACCATATGATGAATAACCGGAAACTCCATCAATTGTAACATCCGTACCAGCAACATCGTATGGTCTTACAATATTCATGTTCCAAAATTTTGTTTGCTGAGTATATCCTGAACCAAAATATGATTCAACGGCATTATCTGGATAAATGAATAGTGGATATCTAGTTTTAGCACCACCTATATTTGGTATTGCTCTATCTAAATCAATATTTGTGTTTGTAATAGCCGAATAAACTTTATACCAAAGACCATTAAAAGGAGTTCCAGAATAAATTAAATCAGCTGAGGTATTTGGATTCAAAGCAGAAGCTGTTGGATATGCATCCGGAACCCATAATATGTATATATTATCACCTTCTTTAATTGTGTAACCAACAGGTGCTGTAATTTGAATATTATTTGTACCAAAAGTTGTTGTAGCCCCTTCAACACCAATACTTCTTGCCAAAATATGTTGATTATCATCCAAGAAATACCAGTTATTAGAGTATCCTGAAAACATACCATAAGTTGCAGTTTGTGCAGTCGCGAACTGTTTTACAGATTGAATTGTTTGGTTTGTTAATTCAATTGGATTTGTACCATCTAAATTGACGGGATCTATATTCGGATAATCTCCAACTGGGGCTAACACTCTATTATTTAAAATATCGTAAGTAGATAATCCGTTAACTCTATCCCTATCTATATTATAATCTATCTCTCTATCAGAAACTACAGCTTTAGAAAACTGTAATTGCCCCAAAGAAAGTAATCTTCGGCCAGCATCAGTTAGCTTAACATTAATATATGTCGTTGATTCTGGTGGTAAAAATGGCATTTTTTGTTTTTAAAGATATTTTTTTAATACTTAAAGTAAATAGATTTAGAAAAAAAAAATAAAATATTATAAAAGTTTTATTGTAAAAAATTTGAAAGTCTATTTATTTTAAAATTTAATTTAAAAACAAAGACATTAAATTAGTAAAATATGGTATTGCTTGAACCGGAAGATATTTTTGTGAGGAACACTTTATCAGTTCGAAGTGTTCCCGGACAGGATAAGCTGTACCAGAACACGAACACTGAATCTATTTTTACATTTGGAGATTTCAGAATAAGTAGAGATCTTAATCCAAATATTGTTGATGGTGATCCTAGATCACTAAGTTTTGATAGGTTACAAAGTTTAACCTCATTAACTTCTTCAAATTTTAATGCTGGAGAAGCAATTGGTTTAACTATAAATGATTTGAATTTGGATCTTTCAGATCCCAATTCTTATTCATACTTTGGTTCATATTATTCAAAACTAGCAAATACTATAAATAAAATCATAGACAATTTTCCATACGCCCTATTAGCTTATGATGGAAATGTTGGTGAAACTAATTTTATAACATTATCAAGTACACAATTAAGTTATACAGAAATAACAATTATCAGTTCTGCACTTACTAATCAAGGAAATATAATTTTTACTTCAGGAAATAGTTACAATGCATTGAGTTCTAATACCCTAACTTTATATGATAATTATGATAAATTTGAGATACAATTAAGTTCAACAACTTTAAATACTTCCCCTTCTTATCCAATTTTATCATATAATTTTAGTGCATTCTCAAATTATTATCATCTTAATTTTAAGGTTTCAGGTATTTTTACTGCGAACACAACTGATGCAATTTATATTAGACCATCAAAAAAAAGGTATTTTCAATATAAAAGAAGTCTTGATAATTTACAATACCAGTTATTAGAAGTTGGAAAATTTAGCGTTCCAAATCCAGAAAACGATAAATTTTTTGATAAATTGATAGAGTGGCCAAGAACTATTGATGGTTTTGCACCTGACAGTTATGGAACAAATTTCGATAATTATTTAGATGAAATTCTAAAATATGCTACTTTAACCGACCAATTAAAAACAAATTGGATGGTTAGAACAATTATACCGGAAAATTATTTAGAATTAGATTCTGATGGTCAAATATATAATAAATTCATCCAAACTTATGCTGAGGAATTCGATAAAATTAAAGGATATATAGATAACTTAGCTTTTTCACACTCAATTAATTATACTGAGTCTGAAACAGTATCAAATAAATTCATTGGTAGATTAACAGAATTATTAGGATGGAAACAACCGATTAATTTCACTGATACTGATTTTTTTGAATACTTAGGACAAGAAGATGATAGTAATAAAACATTAGAAGACTATAATTTAGATCTCTGGAGAAGAATCTTGACCAATATAAATTGGTTATACAAAAGAAAAGGTACTAGAGAAGCAATAATGTTTATTTTTAAAGTTATTGGAGCACCTGATTGTATGGTTAATTTTGATGAATTTGTTTATAAAATTCAAAGAAATGCAAACATAAGCCTTACTGATCAAACGACAAGTGGGTGGGATGGAACAACAGCTTTTATACCAGTACCAATTGGAAAAGTTAATGAAAACGGATACATCAATTTCGATGAAAGTTTTTTAGCTTTTCAAGAAGGTGGACCGGGTAGAGGAAATGGACAAGATTATATAAATCAATGGCAACCTGAATTCGATCCTATAAAAACAGTTGACAATGTTAAAGTTTATACTGGAGATCCAAATTATTATGGAACGGAAAATTTAGTCAATAGTAAAGAAGTTAGTATTGGATTAGATCCTGCTTCAGCTATAGAGTGCGATGTATTTGATTGGTACAAATTAGGTTTCTTTTATACCGGAAATACAAGTGTAAATTTACCTTCAGATTATAAATTAACAAATGAAGATTTGGTAGCACCTCCAGAAATTTCTGGATATACTATAAGTGAATGGTTGAATTTTGTATATAATAATAGTATAGACGTAAAAAATAGAAAAACTTATTTTGATCCTCATCATAATTTCTTTTATCCAAATTTGCGAAAAATATATTTGACTTATTATTATTGGAATGTGACAGCACCATCTTATGAAATTTCTAGTCAAGTAACTTTTAGAAAATTAGAGCAATTTATAAGATTTGTTGAATCTAAGATATTTGTTTATTTTGAACAAATAATACCTGCAACAACCATTTTTGAAGGTGTTTCAACAATTTATAGAAATACAGTATTTAATAGACAAAAATTTGTATATCCAAAAGGAATAAATGATGGTTCAGAATTTCAAACAAAACTACCAGCACAATTTTACAATCAAATAAATGGTGCAGTAGTAACTTCTAGCGTTAACAATATTTTCAAAGCAAATATTGTTGGTGCTTTCGTATCGTCTAATTTAAAAAATAGCATTAACTTAAATATGAATGTTGTTCAAGCAATAGGAACTGTTTCAACACCATTGCAAATGACAGTAAATGCTGTATCAGTGACATCAAATATATTAAGTGCTGTCACACTAAACACACAAAAAGTTGGTTTTTTTGGAACACCCATAATATTCCCACTATCTGGAATTCCGTTTGGAACTCCTCCTCCGATACCTCAATTATATACAGGTAACACAGGTTCCGGTGGATCAGTAGGACCTTCTCCAGTAGTTCCACCTTCAGAATAAAAAAAATAAATAAATGCCATCAGGAATATTTACAAATTTATCACAAACAACAGGTAATCAAGACACATCTTCTCAAGTCTTAACATCTAATGCATCAGGTTATTTTAATCAGATTTCTTTGGGTAGTTGTTTTACATATTTATATCCTGTTTATAAAATAGAGGGAGCTACTTTAGATTATTATGGAGAAGATTATAATTCAATTAGTTACGATATAACAAACGGAAAAATATATACTTTATTTTTTTCAGGTGAATCAACAACATCTGTAATTGATTATACGGGAAATACAACTATTTCTCATGATTTATATAGATTACCATTTACAGCGTATACAATATATTATAATAATCCTCAAACTGAAGAAGTTGGTGACATAGAAAGTTTCTTCGAAAATAAATTAGTGTCAGTTGTTGAAAGTGTTTCTGCATTAACAATTTTTAATAGTGCTTATACATATAGCTTTCCGACACTTTACAAAGATGTAGGACAATATACTCAACCTATATTCAATGATAAAGATCAGTTTTTATTAGATACTGTTTTTACTTTTGAGAGCAGTAACGACTTAACTTTAGGAGATGCATATTATTATGATTCTCTTAACAATACTCCTGTATTTTTATATATGGAACCTAGTGCAACAACCATTTATAGTTCAAATATAGGTCCATTTGAAATAACAGGAGATACTCCATTTACAGGAATTACAATCAATGGTGCATTTTTCACTTATTTTGTTCCTCCTAAAAAGCCAAATTTAAATGTATCTGGTGGAAGACAATTAATAGCAGTTCAAGGTGTTCAAAACAACTTAAGCCCGACCTTCAATTTTTCAAATGTTGATGATGGTGATTATTATCAATTGCAAGTAAATTATGATATTTTAGATACACCTTTTTCGGGTACTGAAATTTATACTTATACTATTAATAAACAAGTTGGAGATGCTGAATTTGTGAGAGTTTTTTCAACTCCGCTAAGAGCTAATGATGACTTTAATTATAGAATAGGAAATACTAAAGAAATAATAAATATTTTTGGAAATAAACAAAGTATTACAAGTTGGTCTGACGAAATTTATACAAGAATTGAATCTTCTGGACAATATTATTTTTCTGGATATACGTGGAGAAATTATGTTAGCAATACTTTTAATGGTTCTTATCAAATTTCTGGTATGACCATCGGGGGAAGCACTCCAGATGCATCAACATTTACATTTACAACAACAGATGTGGGTGTGACTATGCTACCTAATACAATTTCAGCTGCTACTGATGGTATAAATACTGTGACAATCGATTATACTGGAACACTATATACTCAAGATTGGGTTAATGCTGTTTATAGTGCAACAAATTGGTCGAATCTTGGACTTTATGTAGTTGATGGTAGTCCAAATACAGGTATTACTGATTCATCATTTTCATTTAGCACTGTAACTCAAGCTATGCCAGATGTGACTTTGACTTTGACGAACATATATAATAATACAAATTTAGATTTAAGAATTGATAGAATATCGTCATCTCTTGTTGCTGAAACTGTTACTGAAGATTATGTAGGAACTTCAAGTGGACAAATATTTAATAGAACCTCTGGCTCAGATGGATATTTTGATTTTGGATTTTTAAATGGTGGCTATTATAGATTGGTAGCACAACCTTCACCTGCTTATGCTGCTTACGAACCTATAGACACTTATATAACTATTGATTCGGACCTTGGTTTAAATTTAATTTTTTATATAATTTGGGGAAATCAAACATTTACATTTGATAATTTATCTAATGAAACATTTTTGTAAAAAACTTTAGTAAACTATTTATTTAAAAAAAAAATGCCATACGAATTAATATTATCCACAGATACCCTAGATCAAGGAAGAATAAAAGTTAATAGTTTTGTTAACTCCACTACTGGTGTTTGGTCTTCTGATACTATAAATTATTCTATTTTTAGTAGAATAGGTGGTAGTAATTATAATTTTGCCTTTGGCAATTATGGTTTAGTTGTAGGTGTAAATAATTCTGCTGTTACAGGAGATTATAGTTGTTTAATAGGTGGTAAAACAAATTATACAAGAGCCTCATTTAATTTAATAGGAAATGGAGTAAACAATCAAATAAGAAATGCTTCTTCTACTTACAGTTCTATTTTAAATGGTTCAGCTAATCAAATAGGAATAACAACATTAAGTAAGTATAGTACAGTAATAAACGGAAAAACAAATAAAATATACGGAGGAAACTATAACATTGCTAATGGAAATGGCAATACAATATACGGAACAAGTAATTTAGTTTTTGGAGCTAATAATAAAATAAAAAAATCTGCAAGCAATCCATCAAGAAACTTTATAGTCGGAGATGGAAACGTAGTTTCTGGAAGTAGTACTGTAAGAGATAATCTTGTTATAGGTATAAATAATGTAGTTGTAAATACTTTACCCGGAGGTACTGCTACAGCAAGTTTCTCTAATTATAATTCAGTGGTTGGTGGAGATAATAGGATTTATAGAGGAGGAGCATCAACATTTCATGGTATTTTTTTGACGAATTTATATAATTCTTCGACACCTAAAAATGATATTCACATGTTTGGAAGAGGTTCAAATTCTTCAACTCCCCTAAGACCTGTTAATAGTTACTCCATGATAATGGGAACTAGTGCAACAAGAAGGATAAGAATTGAATTTGGAACATCTCCATCAAGTATAAATTTAATAGGCCCGGGAAGTTTTAACCAATCAGGTGCTGACTACGGAGAATTTTTTGAATGGGAAGATGGAAATCAAAATGATGAAAAAAGAGTTGGGTATTTTGTTGGTTTATCTAATGGAAAAATAAAAATATCTGACAATTTAAATACCATAGGTATTATTTCTACAACTACTGCATTCATAGGAGATTCTAATCAAGATTATTGGAATGAAATGCATTTGAAAGATGAATGGGGTAATGTACTTATAGAAAAGTATTATGAATATAATTTTGAAATAAACGGCGAAACAAAAACTGTTTTTTATGATGAAAATGAAATTTGTTATGAAAATATTCCTTGCCCAGAAAATACAAATAAAATTATTATAGATGGTTTAGATAAGAAAAATGGAATTTTTGTGAAAGAAAGAGAGCAAGAAATTTTCAATCCGAATTATAATCATTCAATAAATTACATTCCAAGAGACAAGAGAAAAGAGTGGGATGTTGTTGGTTTATTAGGAAAATTACGTGTCAGAACCTCAGAACAAATAACTGGGAATTTCGTTGATGTTGATACAAACACAGGAATGGCCAAAAACGGAACAACTTATCCTGTATTAAATAAATTTAAAGATTTTGATGGTAATTATGGTATTGTTCTTATATTTTTCAAATAATTTTTATTGATTATTTTTAAGTTCGTTTTATTTTAAATACTATTTATCTTGAGATATAGTATTTAATTAAAATGGTTGAACTTTTAGGACCAGAAGGTGTAAATTTTTTTGGAAGAAGAGGTGTAAATGCAGCAGATCCATTACACGATAAGGATGTTGTAAATTTACGTTCTTTAAGATATTATTTGGATGAATTTAGTGCAAGTACTGGAGGAAAGACCGGAACAGTAAGTATTTCAACACTAGGTAATGGTTTTCCTGTTTTTGCGGGAAGAACTGGTGTCACATATTATTTTAGAAGTTTTTCGGCAGGAACAAATTTAGGTATCTCAACCGGAAATGTAATAACATATTATTTACAACCAAATATTTCAGTAAGCGGATTAACTGCATCTACTATTCAAGTATCATCTTTAAGTGGAAATTGTAATGATATTGTAACTCTTGATTGTTTTGGCAATCTTACAACTAGTGCCAATACCACAGTTTTTTATACAAATTTATCTGCTGGTACAGCTATTGAGATAATAAGTGGATCAAACATAGTAACCATAAGACATACTCTTTGGGAAACTGGTAGAACAAATACAGGTGGTTATTCTAGTTATTTTATGCCTGTACAACTCCAACGAGGCAATCATATTACTGATGCAGATTGGGCTTTAGTGGCAGGTAGTGGAAATACAAATTATAGCAAATTTGGCAACATTTTAGGCGGTAGAAAAAACTTTCTATCATCTTCTACTTATTCTTTTATAGGTAATGGAACATATAATTCAGGATATACTTCACAATATTCTTTTATAGGAAATGGTTCTTTAAATTTTATATCGAATAACTCTAGATTTTCCTCTATATTAAACGGAACTGGAAATAGTGTATATGGATACTATTCAACAGTTGTTGGTGGTTATTCTAATTTATCTTCCGGATTTACCAGTTTTATAGGCGGTGGAGTTAATAACTATACAAACGGAAATTCTTCTTTAGTAGTTGGAGGTAATTCAAATTATTCTTATAGTAATTTTGCCTCTATAATTGGAGGTTCTGGAAATAGATCTTATGGAGGTTTTTCTTTAATAGGTAATGGTTTTTCTAATTCAGGCTTAAGTGCATACACAACTGTTGTTAATGGATCAAATAATTTAGCCAATGAAAGATTTTCAATTATAACAAATGGTTATAATAATATTTCAACAAAACCATATTCTTTTATAGGAAATGGTTTATATGGAAAAAATAACACCAGATTTGGTTCAATATTAAATGGAGCTTATAATTCTTTAAGTGCGTCTAGTGATTATGGTACAATAATTAATGGTAGCGGCAATACAATTGATGATGGTTATTTTAATACCATTATTCAGGGTACAGATAATTATATAAAAAATTCTTCAAAAAGCTCAATTAAAAATGGTTCTAGTAATTCTGCCCTTACTACAAATTTCTTTTCAATTTTAAATGGTAAAGAAAATTATGTAAAGTATTCTAATTATTCATCCATAGATAACGGAAAACAAAATAGAGGTTATGTAATTTATTATTCTTCAATAAAAAATGGTAATCAGAATTATATAGGTATATTTAACTATGCTGATATAATTAATGGATATAAAAATAAATTAAGCAGAGTATATCTATACAGTGGTATTGGTTTGCCAGAACACTCTAATATTTTAGCAGGTAAATTTAATTCTGGTTATTCAAGTTATTCAAACGTTATAAACGGTAGATATAATTTTGTAAAATCTAAGCAATCATTAATAGGAAGTGGTATTTACAATCAAATTGGTGATAAAGTTTATCATGATAAAACATTAAGATATTCATCCATATTAAATGGTTTGTATAATCAAATATTTAGTTTTTCTCCAACTTTAGATGAGTTAGTATATCCACCTAGTATAAATTTTCTTTTAACAACAAATGTAAATTCAACAATTTTAAATGGTATTCAAAATACTGCAACTAGTAGTTTCACAACAATATTAAATGGAACAAATAATTTAAATATAGGTGTAAATTCTTTAATTGGCAACGGTCATAAAAATAAAATATATGGAAGTTTCTATTCAATAATACAAAATGGTGTATATAATTTAATAAGTGGATCAAGTATTAATTGTTCTTTAGTTTTGAATTGTAATAAAAATAGTTATTTCAATTCAATTTTTAATGGATCAAACAACAGAATTTATTCAAATGATAAAAATCTAGAAACAAGATATAATTCAATTATTAATGGTAAGAATAATTACATTCCAACTGGAAATACTTATTATTCTACAATAATAAATGGTTTAAACAATAGTATATTTAAATCAGGATCTACTATCACCGGAGGCAAAAACATTTCTATTGCATTAACAGCAGATACAACTGCAGTACCATATTTAAGAATTACAAATATATACCAAGGTCCACCTACACCTTTTCAATTTTTAACCATTGACAATAATGGATATGTATTTAAAACAGGTATAACAATACCCGGTGGATACGGACTGACTTTTAACAATCTAGGTAATGCCGGATCTCCTGATGGAAATATTTACAGTAATCAAAACTTAGGGGTAGTATATTTAAGAACAATTTCTGCCGGTACCAATGTTCAAGTAATAAGATCACTTAACAATAATTATATTACAATAAATGTTACTGGTCAAACAGCACCTAACATCTCAGCTGGAACTGCAATAGAAATTGTAACAGGACTTACACTTAATGATACTTTTGGTATTAGACACACATTGTGGGAAAGCGGAAGAACAAGCACTAGCACATATGCTGCTGCAACCATGGCTGTACAATTACAAAAAGGAGACAATCAAGCTTCTTCTAATTTTGCACTTGTAGCAGGAAAATCAAACTCTGGATTATCACAATATTCTACTATCATAGGTGGATATCAGAATTTAATTGAAAGTGGTTCGAAATATTCATTTATAGGTTCAGGTATAAAAAATACAGGATCTAGTAATTGGTCAACGATAATTAATGGATCTGGAAACACAGCAAGCGGTTTAAGATCTTTCATAGGAAACGGAATTGAGAATTCTGCAAAAACAGTTACATCAATAATAATTAATGGTAGAGCAAATCTTGCTGATGGATTCAGAGCTTCAATTATCAATGGACAATACAATGTAGCAGATGGAGAACTTTCTATAATTAATCAAGGAATATATAACAACGCTAATTCTAAATATTCTTCAATAATAAATGGCTCAGGAAATACTGCTACGCAATTTTTATTTCCAACCATTGTTAATGGAAGAGATAATAAAGCATCTGGAAAACATTCTTTTATAGGAAATGGATATAACAATTACGTAGATAATTCTTATACATCAATTTTAAATGGTAATTCAAATACTGCGATTACACAATATGCCACAATTGTAAACGGTAAATACAATTCAGGAAAAACTAAATTTTTTATTATTGGTGGAGGATATAAAAATTCAACATTTGCAAGTTCCTATCTGACCAGAGGATATCAATTCATTGGAAATGGAAGTGGAAATACTGCCAAAGGAGGTTTTTCAACAATAGTAAATGGAAAAAACAATTCCACAAAAGATTTAACAAATTTTGCTTATTCTTTTATAGGTAATGGGGCTTACAACTATGTAAATTCTTATGATAATAATTCTTCATTTAGTACAATACTTAATGGTTCTGGAAATACAACAAAAGGAGCTTTCAATGTTATAACAAACGGACAAAATAATACGGCATTTACATCTAATGTAAATTTTGGATTTTCGTTTATAGGAAATGGACAAAATAATTTTTCAAATTTTGGTAGATTTAATTTCTTTGGAACTGGTAAATTTAATACAGCCGTAAATGGTTTCTATACTACTATAATTAATGGCGAATATAATTATATTGGAAATAGCAAATCGAAGTCAAGTATTTTTAATGGAACTGGCAACACAATTAAAACTGATTATTCAACTATCGATAATGGTAGAAATAACTTTATAATAAATGGTAATTTTTCATCAATAGTAAATGGTTCTGGAAATACAGCAAGTACTTCATATAGTTTAATTTTAAATGGTCAACACAATATAGCATACGGAGTATCAGCCTATGATTTTAATACTATTATAAATGGAAAACACAACAGAGCATCTAAATATTATAGTTTAATTGGAAGCGGAAGATTTAATACAGCTAATTCGCGTTTCTCTACTGTAATAAACGGTTCTGGAAACACAGTACATTATGGTAGAAAATATCATTTAATAGGTAATGGTCGTGGAAATTTCATAAGTGCAGGCCCATCAGTATCAACAATTTTAAATGGATATGATAATTTCATCAGACCAAATAATGCTGGTTTTTCATCTGAAAATTCAATTATTGGTGGATCTGGAAACACCGTTGGAACAAGATCAGGATTACCTCCAAATGTGTATAGTTTGGGTCATACTATATTGGGTGGCAGAAACAATCAAATAGCTGATTATAGACACAGTACAATATTAAATGGAATTAATAATTTAATAACTTTAAATAATGGTGGATATAATTTAATTGGTGGTGGTAAACAAAATACTATTTATCATGCTAGATTAACAAATAGCTTAGGATTTAATACAGTTTTAGCTGGTTGGTTAAACAGGGTAGGATTTTCTAGTCCTACACCATCTGGTACACGGTATGACACTAAGTTCTCTCAAGTATTAAATGGATATATAAACACAGCAAGAACTCAATTCACTACAATTATAAACGGCAGAGTTAATTTAGTAGGTAAAGATAGAGGTGTAATAGACTCTACTTATTCTGCAATTTTTAGTGGATCCGCAAATACAGTTTATGGAAGCACTTCTATTATTGGAAACGGTAAATCTAATTTAATATCCGGATCAACTTCAGCAATTCTAAATGGATTAACAAATGATATTTACTCAAATTATTCAGCAATTGTAAATGGTAAAATTAACAGAGTTATCAAAAATAACGCATTTAATTCTACTTATTCTGGCATTTTCAATGGTTCAGGAAATACTGTTTTTGGAGATTTATCATTTATTGGAAATGGTACATCTAATTTAATATCGGGATCAACTTCAGCAATTTTAAATGGTTTTACAAATGATGTCTACTCTAATTATTCATCCGTAATAAATGGAAAAATTAACAGAGTTATCAAAAACAATGCATTCAATTCAACTTATTCTGGCATTTTCAATGGATCAGGAAATACAGTTTATGGAAGTCAATCTTTTATTGGTAATGGTAGAAGCAATTTAATTTCAGGTGCAACATCTTTAATTGGAAATGGACAAGATAATGAAATTTTCTCTAGTTATTCAACAATTATAAATGGTTCTGGAAATACCACACATCGATTGACTACACAAAGTTCTATAATTGGTGGTATAAGTAATTATATAAGTGGGCAGAATACCACAAATATATTTGCATTAATAGGCCAAGGATTTTTGAATAGAATAATACCAACAAGAGGTGCTGGTTATAGTTTTCCATTCTCAATTTACCAACCTGAATTTGCAACCATTTTGAATGGTACTGGAAATACAAACAAAACAAAATTCAGTACAATACTAAATGGTAAGGATAATTATATTGAATCGAGAGGCGGTAACGGCAATATGCCAAAAACCGGTTATACAACCATTGTGAACGGAGTTGCAAATACAGCTATTACAAAACATGTATTTATAGGTACTGGAGTTGAAAATTATGCTGGTATTTTTGCAAATCAAGGAAATCAAGGCTATAATGTAATTGTTAATGGCGTTCAAAATAAAGTTGTTAGAAAATGGGGCTCTATCTTAAATGGTTTCAAAAACTCAGCAACAACTTTTTATTCTACAGTTATAAATGGAGAATATAATTTAGCTAATGGAATAAAAACTTTCATAGCTCAAGGGTCTGGAAATACAGCAGGCTTTAATACTTATGCAACTATAATAAACGGTAAAAATAATACAGCAAGTGGAATTGGTAGTTTTATAGGAAATGGTTCTGGAAACACAGCAATAAATACATATTCATCAACCATAAATGGTATAAGTAATAAAGCTACTGGAATAGGAAGTTTTATTGGAAATGGTCTTTCAAACACAACTCTAGGACAATATTCAGCGGTCGTTAATGGTCAAGAAAATATTACAAATGCAATTAGATCAGCAATTCTAAATGGTTCAGGAAATACTGTTAGTGCAGGTTCAACTAATTCATCAATAGTTGGAGGTTCTGCAAATATTATAAATTCAAATGTAACAAACGCAGTAATTTTAGGAAGCACTGGTCTTTCATTATCAAATCCTTCTTCATCATCAACTGGAAATGATAACAATCATACATATGTAGATTATCTTAGAATAAGGAACACACCAAACGGTGGAACAAAATTCCTTACCATAGATGCTAATGGATATGTTTATTCTTCAACAAGTGGAGGTGGTGGCGGTACATCAGGCTCTTCTGGTAGTTCCGGTGCAGCAGGTACATCAGGTTCCTCTGGTAGTTCAGGGAGTCGTGGTACATCTGGTTCTTCTGGTAGCTCTGGATCAAGTGGAACTTCTGGTACAAGTGGTACAGATAAGGGATTAATAGCTGCAAACTCTGGCTATATAAACAACCCTAATGCAAATAGATATTATGTAGGTAATTCAATAGATGGAGGCTGGAATGCTGTTCCTTGGGATTTACAAGCAGGAATTAATGCCCCAGCAACTTTAACTGATAATTCAGATTTCAATTGTGGTGTTCCTTTACCAAGAGATATTGGGACCTCTTATAAAATTAAAGTTTGTGGAATGGCTTATTCAAGAGGAGCTGTAGGTGTATCGAGAAATTTGACAGTTCAATTGTCTTACCTATTATGTTCCGACTTTGCTATAGATGCAAGATCAACAAAAGCAATAGCAGACAATGAAGCAACACCCGTAGGTTTTAATTCAACAAGTGGACATGCATGTTTTTCAGTAAGTGCAAATGCTCCGGTAGATTTATTAGCATGTGAAACATTTCTTTATGTGGGATTTCAAGTAGATAATACCTTGGGAAATACTTTAGAATTTTCTTATACAATTAGCTATGAACCTGCTTAAAAAAATAAATAAATACTAAAATGATAGACGCAACAACAGGACAAACAGTTTATGAAATAGTTCAATCGTTTGATACCAATAATAATCCGGTATCTGCTGCAACTTTTGATTTGAATTTCTATGTGAATGGCCAAATCTCAAACACAATAATACCTGATATAAATCTAATAAATCAGAGTGCTGCTACTTTTTCGGTAAGTTGGTCTTCTGACACTTATGGTTATCATCAATTTTATTTGAGAAATCAAACAACAAATGTTATGTATGTTTCAGAATTATACAATGTTAATTCTGGTGCAACTGTAAATTCTCAACCTATAGTATATGTAGGTTTATAATCATTCAATTTTTCTATAATAGCTCTATTTTTAATAATAGAGCTATTTATTTTAGATGACACCTCAAGAGATACAAGAATATATTAAATGTGCAAAAGATCCAGTTTATTTTCTAAATAACTATGGATATGTTTATGATATTAGAAAAAGCAAAGTAGATAAATTATCTTGTTTTGAGTATCAAGAGAATGTATTGAAAAATTACATAAAATATCAGAATAATATTATTCTAAAATCAAGACAATGTTTACCAGAAGATACTTTTATAAGTACACCAGATGGGCCAAAAAAAATAAGTGAAATAAACAAAGGAGATATAGTATATTCATTCAATTTAAATAAAAATAAATATGAATTAGATACGGTTTATGATCATTGGGAATGCGGAGAAATAGAATCTGTAAAAATAAAATTAAAAGATTCAAGAAATATTGTTGTTGGTGAAAATCACCCTTTTTTCATAAAAAATAAAAACAAATGGGTATCAGCAAAAGATTTAGAAATTGACGATGAAATTTTAGATCAAAAATTTCAATTTGGGGAAATTGAAGCTGATATAAATGAAATAAAATTGTTAGCTTATCTCATAACGGATGGAAGTACAATCAAACAAGTAAAATTTACAAACAACAATATTGATTATCTAAAAGAATTTGAAGAATCAATAAATTATATTTTTCCAGAATTAAGTTTAAGAAAAATACCAAAACTAAAAGGATTCGATTATTTACCTCATCAAAAGCATGGGGTTAATACCAAAAGTCCAATCATGGAATGGTGTGAAAATAAAAAAATAGCTGGAAAGAAAACAGAAAATAAAATATTACCTCAAGAAGTTTTTTATTGGAATAAGAATTCATTATCTATTTTATTAAATAGAATGTTTGCAGGAGATGGTTGGATAAGTATTTTAAAGAAAAAAACAAATAAAAGATTAGAAATAGGAATAGCTTCCCCAAGCAAGGAATTTTTAGAACAAGTAAAATTTTTATTAAAAAAATTTGATATTAAATGTAATATTTATGAAGTTAAAAATATGAAACTTCAAAAAAATCCTTTTTTTAAATTAAGAATAACTCACTCCAAAAGCATATCAAAATTTATTAATGATATAGGAATTTATAAAAAAATAAATTCAGAACACGTTTCAATTTCAAATTCAAGAAAACATGATGTAAAAGATCAATCAAAAGTTAGAAAAATAGAGAGAGTTGGAAAAATTAATTGTTATGACATTTCAGTAACTAAAAATGAAAACTACTTTATTGATGGTCTTTTAGTTCACAATACAGGACTTTCTGTAATCACAGCAGGCTTTGTAGTTTGGATGTTATTGTTCAAAATGGACCAAAGAATATTAATTGTTGCAAACGATGGTGCTGGAGCAATTCGTTTTTTAAGTACCGTTAAACAATATTTTCAATTTCTTCCTAAATTTTTATTTGATCCAGATACACAATCTGAAAAAGACAATGAAAAATTCTTTTCATTGAAAAATCCAGAAGGTAAAATATCATGGGTAAAAGCAGTTGCAAGTTCCAAAAATGCAGGTCGTGGAGAATCATTAACAATGTTGATATTGGATGAGACTGCGTTTATAGAGAATGCAGAAGATATTTGGATGGCTGCTGGTCTTGCTTTATCTGCAACACAAGGTAAATGTATCATGATAAGCACTCCACAAGGCACGGGGAACCTATATCATAGAACTTGGGTTGGAACAAAAAAGAGTGAAAATGATTTTATACCATTTGAAATACATTGGACTCAACATCCTGTTTATTGTAAAGAAATGGAGGAAAAAATTAATGATTATGGTCAAAAATATTGGACAAGTCCATGGTATGAAAAAGAATGTGAACGATTACAGTATGATAGGGTAAAAATCGCACAAGAGTTAGATTTGTCATTTGAGGGTTCAAGACAATTGGTTATTGAAAGTGCTATTATTGAAAAATACAAAAGATCTATTATAAACGAAAAACCAGAATTTTATTATGATTATACAAGGTCTGAAGAAAGATTTATCAATACAAAAACAAATTTTTGGGTTTGGAAAAAACCAGAATATGGAAAAAACTACATTGTGGGCGGAGACGTTGCAAGAGGCGATTCAAAAGACTTTTCAACATTACAAGTTTTTGACGCTGATACATGTGAACAAGTAGCAGAGTATCAAGGTAAAATTCCACCAGATGTATTTGGAAGCTTAATTGATAAAGTTGGACGTGATTATAATAATGCTTATTTGGTAATCGAATGTAATAGTTTTGGTTTAGCAACAACTTTGAATATAAAAAATAGTCTTAAATATCCAGAAGACAGAATTTATCATTCAAAATCAATAAAAGACATTATAAATCCGGTAGCAAAAGTTAAAATCAAAGAGAATGATGATATTCCCGGTATTCAAACAACTCAGGTAACAAGACCTTTAATTATAAGCAGTTTAAATTCTTATATGAGAGAAGGAAAGATTAAGATAAATTCAGTGAGATTACTGGAGGAATTTGATACTTTTATATATAATGGCAATAAACCAGAACATGCTGATGGATTTAATGATGATTTAATTTTTGCTTTGGGAGTATTACTTTTTGTAAGAGATACTGAATATTTCAAACATTTTGCCAGTAGAGATTTATACAAAGCTATGATTGGTGCGATTTCGAACCAAAAAACTGAAATCGGAGATAAAATAGATTTTGATTCCAAACCAACAGAGGGTATTATTTTGACGAGTCAAAACAGAAAATCAGACGATGATAATGATTTGAGCTGGTTGATGTCTGGATAAAAATCTATAATTATATGATTTGCTAATCAATTTAATTAATTTAAGAGATATTTATTATTATGGCAAACGAATTAGACCCAAAAAGTGTATTTTATGGTGTTATGAGGGCTTTAAGAGGTCGAAAAGACCCGATGAAGTCTTTGGAACAAAGTAAGGATATATTATCCAGTACTCCTCCGACACAATCCTCTGATATTAATTTTATTCAGCAAAAACAACAACAATATCTTGACATACAATCTGTTAAAATTGCTCAAGATTTATATTCAAGAACGTTGTTTTATGATTCAGACAGAATTACAGCATATAACGATTTTAGGTCCATGGATTTGTCTCCTGAAATCGCTGCTGCTTTAGATATAATCTCAGATGAAGTTTGCACTAGAAGTGAAAGGGGTCATGTAATAACAATATATTCTGATAATTTAAGAATAAAGAAAATTTTACAAGAATTATTTTATAATACATTAAATGCTGAATTTAATTTAAGTTTTTGGACAAGAGAATTATGTAAATACGGAGATTGTTTCTTGAAATTAGAAATTGATCAGGATCAAGGAATATACGATTGTATGATTTTACCAGTTGGTGAAATTCATAAAGAAGTTGGTTATGATGGAAATCCAAAATCGACAAGATACAAATGGGATATTAACAATATGTTTTTTGAGGAATGGCAAGTTGCTCACTTTTGTTTATTATTTGATGCTTCAAGATTGCCTTATGGTAGAAGTTTGTTAGATCCTGCAAGAAAACTTTGGAAACAATTACAGTTAGCAGAAGACGCTATGTTGGTTTATCGTTTATCCAGAGCACCTGAGAGGAGAATATTTTATATTGAAGTTGGGAACACAGATCCAAATGATGTTTATCAATTAATTGAGCAGGTAAAAAAGAATGTTAAAAAATCTCCTGTTGTTGATCCGAATAGTGGTCAAGTAAATTTAAAATACAATCCAATAACTTACGAAGAGGATTATTTCTTGCCAATAAGAGGGGATAAGAGTTCTAAAATTGAAACTTTACCCGGAGCATGTCTTGCTTTAGATACAAAAATTGAATTATTAGATGGAAGAAGCCTAGAACTAAAAGATATAATTTCTGAATTTGAAAATGGAAAACAACTTTGGTCATATTCAATTAATCCAGAAACAGGAGAAATAGTTCCCGGAAAAATAACTTGGGCTGGATTAACTAGAAAAAATACTGATGTAGTAAAAATAACATTAGATAATGGTGAAACAATTACCACAACACCTGATCACAAATTTCCAACTAAATTTAATGGAATTAAACAAGCAAAGGATTTGCAAATAGGTGAATCTATGTGGTCATTCAATAAAAAATTTCAAAAAATTAAAGGAGCTGGTAAAAAAAGAAAAAGAAACACTTATGAAATGGTGTTTGATCATAATTCAAATGAATGGATATATACACATAGATTAGTAGCTAATTATTTTAAAAATTTAAATGAACATGAAATATTTTCATATCTAAATGAATATTTTGATAGTGAAAAAAACACAATTCATCACAAAGACTTCAATAGATATAACAATTCACCCGAAAATTTATGTTTTATGAATCCGAAAGATCATTTTTATTATCACCAAGATAAAATTGATGAAATGTATAAATTTTTTGGAAATGAAATAACTGAATCATGGAAAAAAGAAAGAAAAAAGGGACTTGTAAAATATTTTGAAAACCTTAGCCCTGAAGAGCTTGATAAAAAAATAAAGACAGCGATAGATAACAGTTTAAAATCAAGAAAAAAATCAGCTTCTACTTTTAAAAGTAATCCAAAAAAAGATGAAATAATTAAAAGAACTTCTAATAAAGCAAAAATAACTAAAAACAAGTTAGAAAATAAAATTCGATACAGTCAAAACTCAAAAAAATTATGGGAAAATAAAGATTATGTAGAAAGTGTTATTGGTCCACAAAGGATTAAATATGATGAAAGAATGATCTCTATTTTATCTGATTTGATAAAAAATGGTTTTAATAAAACTCAGGATATTTTACCAATTATAAATGATTCAAACAATGAATTTTATAAAATTTTTAATGAGTTAAATTCAAATAATAAACAATTTTTAAAAAGCAAAGGAATCACACATAATAATTTAGATAAATTAGTAAAACATTTTGGATACAAAAATTGGAGAGAATTCAAAAATAGTGCTTATTGCTACAACCATAAAATTGTTTCAGTGGAATTTTTATCCGATAAACAAGATACAGGAACTATCACAATTGATGGCCCTGAACAATATCATAATTTTCACAATTTTGCTTTAACCGTAGGCATTTTTACACAAAATTCTAATTTAGATGCCATAGCCGATATAGAATATTTACAAAACAAATTATTTGCTGCAATCAAAGTTCCAAAAACATATTTGAACTATGCTGAATCTATGCCGGGAGGTTCAACTCTTTCTCAAGTTGATTTGAGATTTGCTAGAACTATAAACAGAATTCAAGAACAGATAGTTCTTGAATTAAGAAGAATAGCTAATGTACATTTATACTTTTTAGGATTTGAAGATGACTTAGATAATTTTACTTTGACTTTGACAAATCCATCAACACAGCTAGAGTTATTAAAACTCGAAACTTGGAAAGCAAGAATGGAAGTTTTCAAAGAATTATTCTCAAGTGATGCCACTGCTCCTGTTTCTTATTCTTGGGCAATGGAATATATTCTAGGTTTTTCAAAGTCAGAGATCAAACAAATTCTTAGACAAAAGAAAGTTGAAAAGAAAATGTTTTCTGAGATTGAGAGAGCAAATGATGAATATATGGATACTGGTATATTCAAAGATTTGGATGAAAAATTTAGAAAACCAGATTTTGATGCTGGTGATGGTGGTTCAACACCTGAAGGTGGATCTGAATCATCAGGGGGAGAAGAGTCCAGTGGAGGTTTTGGAGGTTCTAGCGTATTAGGTGGTCTTGGAGGTGGTGCAGAAGCAACACCAGAAGCAACCCCTGAATTAGGAGGAGCTGAAGCAGCACCGGAAGCAGGTGGAACTGAACCAGCAGCAGGCGGAGCAGAAGCTGAAGCTGGTGCCCCTTTAACTGAAAATAAATTAATTGTTGAAAATAGAAAATTTGATATCCAAACAAGAAAAATGATGAAAAGCATAGACTCATATTTGAATAAGATCAAGGATGAGAATAGTGATTCTGAATAAATTATATGATACCACAATTTAACGATAATAATAATATTGATGAGAATTTTCAAAAATTAAAATTCTTAATTCAACAAACTGAACAAGATTTATATAAATTTATTGGACCTACTAGAAACAGAAAAGCTGGAAGAAGGGCAAGAAAAAAACTAATTAGATTAAAAGAATTAGCTCACAAAGTAAGTATTGGGATTATGCATCAAGGTCAAGAATTTGATTCTGAATATTAATTTACTTTGTTATTTTATTTTCATATTTTTATTTTATAAAATATAGAAAAAATGTCTGATAACAATTTTATTAGCAAGTCTAATCTTATTCCGCAAGAAGAAAATAACAATAGAGAAAACAATGATGAACCTTCAACCTATTTATGCATAGGTAATGAACAAGATGGTCAACTAGAGATTGATCTTGTTCAATTCAGGGAAAAAAATGTTTCTATGAGATATTTGTCTTTAACATTTAGTGGTGTTAATCATAAAACCGGTCAAATACAAAGTGCATTCATAAACATAGATAATGAGGAAGCCTTTGAAACAATAAAGAATTTTTTTAATCAACTTGACTGGAATAGTTAATTATTTTTTTTATGAAATTAGTAAAGAAAATTACCTATAATAGAGTAATGCAATTACCTCAACACAAAAAGGTAATTACGATTTTTGATAAATTCAAAGAAGATCAAAATATTGATAAACATAACTCTATAAAAAGAACTAAAGATGCTTCTAAATTAAATTATTTTTTCGTCTTAGAATATGATAATATTTTAAAAAAAAAATTTAATTTCAACAACATTTTGGATAAAAAATCCGGCAAAAAAAATGATGTTATAAATATAGAAAAACTAATTGAAGAGAAAGATAAAGTAGAGAAATACATTAAAGATAAAAAAGAAAATGAACCTAAATGTTTTTCTAAACTTGGTTTATTGAATGATGTTACAGGATGTTTTTTGATTGGCACAAATAAAAAAAATGTTAATCACGTCAAAGACTTGGATTTAAAAAGTAAGAATAATTTAATTGTAGTAAAATTAGATTATAAAAATCTTCCAAAAGAAATAGAAGAATTATGTAATGACTTTTATAAAAAAACCCAAGAACAATTAAAAAAAGAAAAAGAGGAATTTGAGAAATTTTCTCAATTAAATAACGAACAGCAAGATATTTTTATAAATAATATTTTAAATAATATTAATTCTCCATCTTTTATTATTATAGATGGTTTTAATTTAAATCTTGAAAAAGATTATTTTAAAAATTCTGGATTTACCTTTTATGATGGTTTTTCAGAACAGAATCTACAGAATATCAATAACATAGAATTTTTAGAAGCTTTAAAAATAAATGCTGAAGAAAAGGAGCAATATGAATTCTGTGCAAAAATTCGTGACCGTTTAAATGAAATTAAAAGCAAAATGTAATTTGTAACTTTTTTTTTATAATTTCGTTTTAATTAACCACAAAAAACAAATTATAAACATGAGAAGCCTAAAGATTACAGCAACCATCACGGATAGAACTTTTATAATTGATAAATATTTCAATGATGTTTCTTTAATTCCGATGATTGATCAACAAAAGGAAGTTGAATTAGCTCAAAAAATTAGAACCGGAGATAAAAACGCAGAAAATGAATTGGTAAAAGCCAATTTAAGATTTGTTATTTCATGTGCAAAAAAATATCAGAATCGTGGTTTGTCATTAGAGGAACTGATAGCAGAAGGAAATGTTGGTTTAATAAAAGCAGCTCAAAGATTTGATGAAACTAGAGGTTTCAAATTTATTTCTTATGCTGTAGCTTGGGTAAGACAATCAATACTAGAAGCAATTGCTAAACATGGACAATTAGTTAGATTACCTCAAAATAAAATCCAACAACAAAATCATTTAAAAGATTTAATAAATAAAAAGAAATTAGAGAATAATGGTTATTTCTCTATAGATGAAGTTTGTAAAGAATTAAATATTGATCATAAAACATTCGATATTTTATACGTCGGAAACAAGACTTCTTCTTTAGATACAAAATTAACACCTGATTGCGAAACCACTTTATTAGATGTACTCAATCAAGATGTTTTGAATATTGAAGATTACGTTGCAGGTAATTATAGAAAAAAACAGATTGAATTAGCTTTTTCTTGTCTTTCAGAAATGGAAAAGGAGGTAATAAAACTCAGTTATGGATTAAATGATAAAAATCTGGAATTAACAAACACTGAAATTGCACACAAACTTGAATTTTCTTCGGAAAGGATCAGGCAAATTAAAGATAAAGCAATCAGAAAATTGAGAGGTTTCATGAAAAGAAATTTGGGTTCAGAACTTCGTTTTTAATAAAAATTATAAAAAATTATAAAAAATTAGAAAAGTGTTGTCTTTATAGTTCATATTTCTTATATTTGTGAGATTACTTTTATCTATAGTAAAATCACAAACAAAATGAGACAACTAAAAATCACTAAATCAATCACAAAGAGAGAGAGTCAATCATTAGATTATTATTTCTCAGAAGTATCAAAAATCAAACTACTAACAGAAGAAGAAGAATATAATTTATTAGAGAGAATAGCAAACGGAGATAAAGCTGCACTAAATGAAATTGTGAAAGCTAATCTCCGTTTTGTTGTTTCTGTAGCTAAGCAATTTCAAAACCAAGGTATGAGCTTGGAAGATTTGATTTCTGATGGAAATTTGGGTTTAATTAAAGCAGCCGAGAGATTTGACAATTCTAGAGGATTTAAATTTATTTCTTACGCAGTTTGGTGGATTCGTCAATCAATCATGCAATCAATTTCTGATAACGGCAAATTAATTCGTCTACCAAATAATCAAAATTTGGCAATAAATAAAATTAATAGAACTGCACAGCAATTAGAAATAAAACTTGAAAGAGAACCCACTGAACAGGAAATTGCTCAAGTCCTTGAAGAAACAGAAATTAAAATTAAAGATACTATGCTAAGTAACACTGGAAAGGTTGCTTCTTTGGATAGTCCTGTTTCTGACAGTGAGGATATGGTTTTAAGTGATTGTTTGATCAACAAAGAAATAACATCACCGGATGAAAAATTAATTAATGAATCTTTTTGCGATGATTTAGAGAAAATTTTGAAAAGTCTCCAACCCCGTCAAAGAGTTATAGTTTGTATGTATTATGGAATTTTGGGTTACCAAACTATGACTCTAGAAGAAATAGGTGACTATTTGGATTTAACAAGAGAAAGAGTTCGTCAAATTAAAGATATGACTATCAGAGTATTAAAATGTAACAAGAATAGCAAAGTTTTACGTCAACACATATAGAAATGGCAAAAAATAAAATAACATACATGAAGTTACTGGAAAATATTAAATTAATGGATGGTACAGTAATAGATAAAGGTAGTTCTGTAAGAATGAACTTTAAAGAGGGTCCACATTTAAATGTTGAAATTAATGAAGGTCAAAATGTAAAAAAAATATTTTGGATTACACAAGATCAGGCTAAAAATTCTATTACAAAAAATCAAGTTTGGACAAAAAAGAATTTTGATGATCATAATAAAGATTTAAAGGAAACTTGGTTTGAATCTGATTTAAAAGACAATAAAAAAATTATTATTGATACTGTTACAGTTGAAATTGAAAATAAAAAAAAGAGGGGTAGGCCAAAAAAAATAAAATAATTTATTATGGGAAAAAAATTAGTAATATGTGAAAGTCCGGGTAAGATCAAGAAAATTCAATCTTATCTTGGAAAAGATTATATAGTCAAAGCTAGTATAGGTCACATTAGAGAATTAAAAAAAGGTAAAGAAGGAATTGATAAAAAAAATGATTTTGAACCTTCATATGTGGTTTCTACTGACAAAAAAGATGTTGTTAAAGAATTAAAAGATTTAGCAAAAAAATGTGATGAAGTTATTTTAGCAGGTGACTACGATTTAGAAGGAGAAGCAATTTCTTGGCATGTTGCAGAGGTTCTTGGCTTAAACGTAAAAAAAACCAAAAGAATTATTTTTAAAGAGATCACCGAAAAAGCTATTAATGAAGCTATAAATAATCCTACAACACTTAATATGAATATGGTCAATGCTCAACAAGCAAGGAGGGTGTTGGACCGTTTAGTGGGGTTTGATTTATCGCCATTGCTTTGGAAAAAAATAAAATTAGGTTTATCTGCAGGAAGGGTTCAAAGTGTTGCATTAAGAATTCTTGTAGAAAGAGAAAAAGAACATAAATCATTTGATTCTACTTCTGATTATAAAGTTGTAGCAATTTTTTCAATTGACAAAGGTGGTAAAAAACAGAAAATAAAAGCTGTACTAAATAAAAGATTCAAAAATTTTGAAGAGACTGAAAAATTCTTAAATAAATTAGTTGGTTCAGAATTCAGTGTAAGCTCGATTGAAACTAAACCCGGAAAAAGAAGTTCTCCAGCACCATTTACAACTTCAAGTTTACAACAAGAAGCATCAAAAAAATTTGGATTTAGTGTAGACAGAACAATGAGAACTGCTCAAAATCTTTATGAGCAAGGTCATATATCTTATCATCGTACAGACAGTGTAAATTTATCAGAGGAATCTGTTCAGGCAGCAACTCAATTTATAGTTGAAAAGTATGGTAATAAATTTTCTAATCCTAAAAAATTTAAGAATAAAAACGCCAGTGCTCAAGAGGCCCACGAAGCAATAAGGCCAACTCATTTTGAACATGAAGAAGTAGTTTCTGGACAAGATGAAATGAAACTTTATGGTTTAATTTGGAGGAGAGCAGTGGCTTCTCAGATGTCAGATGCTTTATTGGATAAAACCACTATTGAAATTGAAAGTTCCAAAGGTGGTAAAAAAGATTTATTTGTTGCAAAAGGCGAAGTAATAACATTTGACGGTTTTTTAAAGGTATATAGTAATGAAGATGCTGAAGAAGAAGAAAATCAAGATGATCAAGATGAAAATGGAACTTTACCGAAGATGGAGAAAGGTCAAATTCTTGATTATGAACAAATTGATGGGTTAGAAATTTATACTAAACCAGCAGCTAGATACAATGAAGCTTCATTAGTAAAAAAATTAGAAGAACTTGGAATAGGAAGACCTTCTACATATGCATCAATTTTATCAACTATTCAAAAAAGAGAATATGTTGAGAAAAAAGACCTGCCTGCTAAATCAAGAAAAGTAAAAAATATCAGTCTAAAAAATGATAAATTATCCACTAATGAATTAGATGAAAAATTTGGTGCAGAAAAAGCTAAAATGATTCCTACTGAAATTGGAATTGTAGTTTGTGATTATCTAACAGATAATTTTCCAGATATTATGGATTATAAATTTACTGCTGGAATAGAAAATCAACTAGATGAAATTTCAGATGGTAATAAAGAATGGAAAATAATGCTTAAAGATTTTTATTCTCCTTTTGATAAAAAGGTTAAATCTGCTCTTGGTGAAATCGGAACATCAAATGAAAGATTAATTGGTGTTGATAAATCTACAAAGAAAAATGTTTATTCTCGATTTGGAAGATTTGGACCTATGGTACAACTTGGAGAAAAAGGAGATGAAGATTTAAAATATGCATCTATACCAAAAGACAAAGAAGTTGGTAGTATAACTCTTGAAGAAGCATTGGAACTTTTAAAATGGCCTAGAAACCTAGGAGAATATAAATCAAAACCTGTTCAAGTAGCGATTGGTAAATTTGGACCGTATGTAAAATATGATGGTAAGTTTATTGGATTGTCAAATACAGAATATGATCCTGAAAAAATAAATCTAAAGGAAGCTTCAGAATTAATAAAGGAAAATTCAAGTAATGAAAAATCGGGATCTACAAAAGAATTTGGTGATATAAAAGTATTGAATGGTCAATATGGACCATACATTAAATTTAAAAATAAAAATTATAAGATTCCGGCTATTTATGATATAGAAACTATCACTAAAAAAGATTGTGAAGAAATAATCGGAGAGGGTAAAAGTTCATCAAAATCAAAAAAATACGCTAAGAAAAAATGATTGAATTCAATAAACCTTTTTGGCAAGAGATAAAAATTGAAGAACTAAAAAATAATGATATCATTTATTTATGGTATGATGGAAAGGGTTCTTATGAACATTTTATTATTATTAACAATAAATGGTTCAATATTTTTGAGGATAGATTTATAGATTACTTCAAACTAGACGATAATTATCCTTATAAGATCTACAGACAAAACTATAGATTTATTACAAAACCAAACGAATGGTTTGATCAAGGTACAGAGGCTTATTTAGAATCGTATCCTGACGGAAATATTAAAACTGGATATTATGCTTTTTTCAGAGGTTGGATTACCGACAAAAATACTGGAAATTTCGGAGAGGATGGAGAAAGTTGTCTTCTTGATGAATTTGATATAACTGAGATTTAATTTTTTTTTATTATATTTGCTTGGATAAAAATGGCAAATATGAAATTAAATTTAGAAAAAGACCTTATTTGTTTTGACATTGAATCTACGGGATTAAGTGTTAAAAACGACAGAATTGTTCAGTTGGCAATAATCAAAATTTTTGCTGATGGCAGGGAAAAATTAGTCAAATCTAGATTAGTGAATCCCGAAATTCCGATTCCAAAACAAGCCAGTGATGTCCATCACATTACTGACGATATGGTCAAAGACCAACCCACATTCGATAGAATTGCTAAATCCTTGTTTGATCTAATAGGAGATTCTGATTTTTGCACCTTTAACGGCAATAGATTTGATATTCCTATGTTAATGGAGGAATTTGCTAGGGCAGGTTTTGAATTGGATATGTCTGATAGAAGGTGTGTAGATGTAAAAAGAATTTACCACAGAATGGAAAGACGTGATTTAAAGGCTGCATATCAATTTTATTGTAAAAAGAACCTAGAAGGTGCCCACGATGCTTTAAATGACGTAAAAGCCACCGTAGAGGTATTAGAATCAATGTTAGATCATTATTCTGGAATTGATTGTGTTGAAAAGGATGATAGTGTCATTAGTGAACCAGTTATTAACGATGTTCAAGCTTTATCTGATTTTACAAAAGATTTTGATAGTGTAGATTTTGCTGGAACAATTAAATTAAATACTGACAATATTCCTGTATTTGGATTTGGCAAATATCAAGGTCAATCAGTAACATTAGTTCTTGAAAAAGATAAATCTTATTATGATTGGATTATGACCAAGGGTGAGTTCACAACCCAAACTCGTAAAATAATAGTTGATTTAATGGTAGAACACAGAAAGAAGTATAACCTACAATAAAAAAACCCCCAATTAGGGGGTTTATTTTTAAAAAAAACTTTTTAATCTTTCAGGTTCAAATTCAATTCATAGAGATTTATAATAGATTCATCTAAGTTTGAGTTCGTTAAATTCTCTATTTTATTTTTAAATTTATTGAGATTGTTTGCTGTTTCAGAATCAACTGCATTAGTGAGAAAAGTATTTATCAATGTAAGATTTTCTTGTTTTAAATCCTCTAAATAATTTACCTTGTAATTTTCTTCAGACATAAGAATTTTAACTAAATTTTGTTCTGATTCATTTAAGTGAGAATATCTTTCGTTAAAATTGTTCACTGCAAGTTCAGTCACATACTTCCAAGATAATAATTTAGGAAACTCTATTTCTTCGTTAGTTTTATTTTCTTGTAATGAGCTTTTTTCTACTTCTATATCTCTGGTCAAATAATTTATTACTGTTTCATATGACCTGTTTTCATCATCTAAATCATTAAAATTTTTCATTGTTTTAGATTTGATCAGAATATGTATTGATTCAAAGAGACCTGCTTTTTCCGGAGAAGATTCTACATGGAAATTCTTAAGAATATCAACTCTAAAATCTTTATTTTCCTTCAAAATATCATTCCAATTATAATCTTTTATCAAGTTTATATTTTGATTCAAATATCTTTCAGCAAGGTATTCTTTCTTAAAATTAGCATTTTCTATATTTTTATAGATCAAATACTGAAGTTTGAGAATTGGCTTTTTCTTTAATTCTTCAACAAATAAATCGACAAAACTGGATGTTTTTCCTTCGTTTATAATGGTTTTCGATGAATACCTAAAAATAGTATCTTTTATAGAACCAAAATTTAAACTAATATTCTTCATAATTATATTTTTAATTATAAATATTAAGAAATTTAATTAGTTTGAGTAAGACTCTTGAAGAATTGGTTTATTTTTTTGAGCTTTTTCAACAATTTCTTTATACCACTGAACCCTATTTGCGGTTACTATCTCCAAAGTATATTTGTCTTTCACAAATTCATAAAGATTGTTCGCTAATTTCTCTCTGTATTCTTTATCGTTTACGACCTTTCTAATTGCCTCATACCAACCTCTTACGTTTTTAGATTTAGGAATTAAAATTCCATTTTCACCATTCTTTATCAATTCTTTATAAATACCATATTCTTGTGCTATAAGAACTTTCTTAGTCAAACCAGCTTCTATGATTTTCAATTCAGACTTAACTTCATTAAATGTATTTTCAGCTAAGGGAGCCAAACAAACATCACAATAATTATAGTGTTTTCCATACTGAGTAAGTGGAAGAGTCCACCTTCTAACATATGGTCCTTCATAAACATCAAATCCTTTAAATTGAGCGTTTTCACACTTCAATAAATATTTTTTATAATCTTCTGATATAAAATTAGGATTATAATTATCTGTAAAAACTCCTTCAAATACGTTCCATATTGTTTCTTGAGGAGTTATTTTTCTGTTATTAATTACATTACCATCTTGGTCGACTTCTGTTATATAGCCACGAATATCATAACCACACATTACAATTTGATATTTGTTTCTCAAATTCGAGTCATTGTGCAATATATTCATAGAGTTCTTAAGCAACTCTAAATCTTTTGCATGACTGGAACCACCAATCCAAGATATTCTAACTCTGTCTGTTTTTTTTGTATTCTCTTGAGCCCACATAGGATGTGCCATATCAATAGCATTTGGAACGACTTTTACATTTGGATTATATCTCTTAATATGACTTGCAAAAATATCAGTAGTTGTGGTCACATAATCTACCATTTTAAATGTAGCAGTAACTTTCTCTGCCAATTTCTCTTTGAGGGCTGCACCGTACATAGGATGATCTTTTGATGGCATCCAGTAATCATCTAAATCCATCACAACTACAACACCTCTGCTTCTAAGTTCCTTAATTAATTTTTCTTGATTTTCAAATGGACCTAACTGTCTATGAAAATGAACAATATCAAATTGAGCGAAAAAATCAACATTATTAAAATCTGGTGTATGATCAATCTCAATTTTGAATTGATTACCGAATTTTTTATTAATTTCTTGACCGGGCCAAATATTTCTGTAATGACCAACACCCGCCAAATCACTTGGCACCATTAAAATTTTAATTTGATTATCTGACATATTTTTTAATTATTTCTCAAAAAATACTAAATAAAAAAAACAAATAAAATACTAAGCCGTATAAGTTATATTATTTGTATTGTAAATCCAATTAAAATTATTAGGACTTATATAAGTGTTTGAATTATTTATAGTAATAGTATTAGTACCTGAAGTAACCCATATTGAATTACTGCCGTTTAAATTGATATTATTATCTGTTTTTCTAATAGCTTTTTTTTTGTAGTCGTCAAAAGGAACGTCAATACATTCCAACAAAAGTTCTGACGTGTCTTTAAGTTCATCTATGTATTCTAAATCCACATTTTTTGTACAAACAATTTTAGTACTGTTTTTATAATAAACTATTTTTTTAATGTCAAAAAATTCATAAAAAGCTTTTTTGGTTAAACTTCTAATTTCAATAACTCTATCTAAAATATTTTTTATAAAAGATTGTTTGATATTTAAATTATCAACATTAACTATATTAGTATTGATTCCTGCTGTTGTATTTCCCTGAAGAGTAATGAAATCTGTACCATTGTATGTGATTGGATTACTCAACGTAATGTATCCAGAATTAGAACTACTTACACCTGTTAATGATGTTGTGGTTGTTATATTGGATATTTCAGTTGAATCTATATAAGTATAATTATTTGCTATATAATTAAAAGTTTCTTTCATAAAATTATTCAGGATTGTTTATATAGTTTTCAGCATCAATTTTAGCTTGTTTCATTTTATCTTCTTCCTGCTGAATTAAATTATTTAGAATGTCTAAATTATAAGCCTCTGCTATTTTAAATCCATATTTTGAATTATCAAATTCTTTTTCAACACTAATAAGTCCTCTTCTTATTTGGGCATCCATCACCGGGGTTTGTTTCGGATTAGATAGGCAAAACTCTCCGGGTTTTATAATTAAACCTTTTGAATGGTTTGGTGCTGTGCTAACAATTAATTTAGCGTTTTGATTTGATAAATTTGTAATTTTCCAGTAAATCATATTTATTGTTTTTGTTAAATTAAATTAAAATATAGAAAAAAAGAATATTAATTTGTCTTTTCCACATTAATCACTCTCAAAGTGATTTCATTTATAAAATCTTGCAAGTCATTTTCTGAATGTTTTGATTGCAGATTGAATTCGTCATTTACATTTTCATATTTTAATAAAGCAACAGTATTAGAATTAGACTCTATTTTTACCAAAAAAGTTATAGAGAAATCAAGTTCTTCAATATTATTTCTATCTGTAGTATCTTCTATTTGAAAATTTATTAAAACTGAATTATTTTGTATTTTATTATTGGAATTTTTTATTTCCAAATTTTTATTTTGGTTTTCGTTTATTTTTTTCTTGAGATCATTAAAGAAAATTTCCCCTACATTTAATAAGTATTCTTCGACAAAATATCCAAATGTATTTTTACCACTCCTTCCAGAAGTGGCATTTAATTCTACCTCATTAAGTCTAATACCACTTAATTTTTTTATTCTATTTTTATATGATTCGGATATCATAAACTGAAAATATTTTTTTTAGTGGTCTCTGAACTAATTTTATTAAGTTGATCACTGACTATTTTAGTAATCACATCTTTAAAATTATTCTCAAATTTTTCTTTCTCTAAATCATTTACATTCATTAATGGTTGAGTAACATTTTTAATCGGCTCTACAGAATCTAACATCTCTTGTTCCTCATTAGGAAATTGACTTTTCACAGCTGATTGCACATTATGATCAGATTCATTACTTTCATTAGTAGATTCTATATCAAACTGTGTGATATTTTTAAATTCAGTAGTCCCTTCATATGGGTTAAAATCCAGTTCTCCAATTTTCTTTAACTCTATTTTATAAACGTCTGTTTTAGTAATTGCACTTAACAACCATAAATCTTTAATTGATTTCTTGTCATCAGGATCTGATTTTAATCTGAATTTCCTGTTAGATAAATTTTCAAACCCCAAACTCAATTCATTAGTATCAAAAACAATAATTTCACCGGGTTTTATATTTCTTAAAACTTCAGGAATTTCTGGCTTATAGCTCAATTCCTCTTGTTTATCTTCTAGTTTTTTTTCTTTATCTTCTAATTCTATTTCTTTATTAATTAATTCTTTTTCTTTTATATCAAGCTCAGTCTCTTTCTTTATAATATCTGTTTTTTCAGGATCTTCTGTAGTTTTCACAGTAATATTAGGATTAACAGTTTGAACAGGTTTTACATCTAATTCTTGTTCATCAAGTTTTTTACCAGCTTCCAAAATATCTTTAATTTTATTTTTTATTTCAGAAATTTTTTCTTGACTAATTACCTCTAAAACACCATTTTGTTTTAGTTTTTCTTTAATTATATCCTCAATTTCTTCAATAGAAATTCTTTTTTTCATGATCCTAATTTATTATAATAAATAGTCAACTAAAATTATTAATCTTTTAAAAAATTAATTTTATCAATTGATTACATATAATAATAATTATAATATATTTATAAATAAATGATTTTATATGGCATCTAAGAAAAAGACTAGAATCAGTGGTTACCAAAATGAAACCAAAAAAGATTTAGAAATTTTAATAGGAGATTTATATTTCCAACCAAAAAATAATAGTCAAAAAGAATTTTTAGAACTCATAGATAATAAGGAAATAATTATTTGTTCTGGACCAGCGGGTGTCGGAAAATCGATGATATCTATTCTCAAAGCATTAGAGCTTTTAAAAAATCCAAATACAGATTTTTATCAGATTATTCTATGTACACCAGCAGTTGAAGCTGATGAAAAACTTGGATATTTAAAAGGTTCATTAGAGGAAAAAATGGAACCGTATATTTATTCTTCAATTTATCTATTTGAAAAAGCATTAGGAAAAAATAGAGTACAAAGTTTAATCGAAAGAGAATATATAAAAGTTATACCGCTTGCTTTTATGAGAGGTATAAATATAGACAATGCCATAGTAATTGCTGAAGAATTTCAAAACGCAACACCAAGACAAGTAAAAACTTTACTAACAAGAATAGGATATAATTCAAAGTTTATAATAAGTGGAGATCTTGAACAGTCTGATAGATACAAAGACACAAAAGAAACTGGATTATATGATGCTCTGACGAGATTATCTGATTTAGAAGAAATAGGGGTGTTTAGATTTTCTGAGAACGACATAGTTAGAAATAAAGTTATCTCAAAAATTTTAGATAAATATAAATAATTTTAATCTATTTATATAAAAAAAGTAAAATGTCAGAATTACTAAACAGAGTTAATTGTCCCAATGGTTGCTCAAATCCAATTTTTACAGAGTCTATTAAAACAATAGTGGAAAACTCACATCAACTATTAAATGAGTCATCACATCAACAACCAAAAGTTAAAAAAGTAAAAGTATATAATTGCAATTGTTGTGGATCTACATTTGAAATGTATCAAAAAAATAATAATATAATTCTTTAATTGAATTATATAAAATATTTCAAAACCCGAATTTTTTTCGGGTTTTTTTATTTATAAAAAATTATTAAAAGAAAAAGCCCGAATTTCTTCGGGCTAATTCAAATTATATATATTGATTTGGTAGTGGTAATTTACTTCTTGATACCTGCCAATTCCATCATTCTCTTTCTTTCGAAAGATTCGTTCATGATTTTATTTTCTTCTTTGGTACCTTCTTCTTCCATTTCACCTTCTTCTTTAACACCTTCCTCTTCCATTTCACCTTCTTCTTTAACGCCTTCTTCTTCCATTTCACCTTCTTCCATAGATTCTTCTTCCATATCTACTTCTTCTATTTCACCTTCTTCTTGTTCATCTTCTTTCTCTTCTTCACCTTCTTCATCCTCTTCACCTTCTTCATCAGAAGTTTCTGGCTCAACTACATCAACATCAACATCTTCTTCATCACCCATTTCAACTTCTTCTTCAGAATCTAACTCAATAGTACCAGTCAAACCACAAGCAGATGCAATTGTTTTTAAAGCATTTAACAAAGCTTCTTGATCATTACCTTCATCTTCTACTTCAATCAAATGACTTCCCTTTTTCTTGAATACTGGTTTTCTCTGACCAGAATGAACTCCATCATCTTCAGTAGAACTCATTTCTCCATTTGCATGAACTTCGTTCAATTGCTTTTCAATTTCAGCTAATTCTTTTTTAAGTTTTAATTCTTTTTTGAAAGAATCTGCTTCTTCTTTTATAATTTGCACAAGCTGTGATTTTGTGATTTTCATTTTATTTGAATTTTTTATTAATTTGTGTATATAATATTAAATATGTGAAAAAATTATTTTTTCTTCTTTAAATCTTCGATTTCTTTTTTTAGAGTTTCGTTTTCTTTTTTCAACTCATCTATTTCCATTAGATTTTCTTCATTTATATTATTAGAATTCATTTCTTGTTCAAGTTGAGCTATATAAGAAATATTAGGAGTAGAGGCAAAACCAGTTTTACTTCTTCCAAAAGCATCATTAGATGCTATAAAACCAAAAGATGCAACTGGAGAATTTTCATTTAAACTTTTTAATTCTTCATTAACTTCTTTTATAAGATCATAAAGCTCAGCTTTTCTAGCGTATATTTTAGCTTGTTTTTCAATTGATTCTAAAATAAAATCTTTTGTAATTTTATTTGTCTTCATGTTAAATATTTTCTTATAAATATTACAATTTTTTTAAAATCAATTATTTCAATTAAAAAGTTTGCTTATAATTTTAATGCATGATAAAAAATAACAAAATTAAGGTCATCATTCCCTTGCATAATCCCGGAGATTATTTTGACATGTGTGTTAATTCAGTACTGACTCAAGATTATGATAATTATGAAGTTTTATTTATAGACGATTTTTCAAATGACGATAGCTATAATAAAATACCTGCTTGTATTTACCAGACAGATGATAAAAATGAACCTGTCAGGGATGAAAAAGGAGAATTAATAATCACCGAAATTCATCCCATACTAGAAATAACCAAATGTTTAAAGGTAAATGCTTGGAAATCAAGTAGAAGACTTACTGCTCTACCGAATATTCACAATGCTATTATAAATGCTTCGACGGATCCTGATGATATTATTTTTATTTTATATGGTGACGACTGGTTATCAAATAAAAACGTTCTAAAAAAAATAAATGAAATCTATAATGAAAAAGATTGTTTGATGACTTATGGATCTTCTAAATTGACAGATGGTAAAAAATGCTATTCTACCACTTATCAAGAAAAAGAATTTCCTATATTAAGAAGAATAACACCTAAATTTTCCCATCCAATTACTTTTAGAAAATCACTTTATGATAAATTTTGTCAATTAGACCCGAAATTCGAATATTTTACTGATGATAAAGGTGAATGGTTTTCAACCTGTTCTAACTATGCATTATTTTATCCTTTGGCTGATTTGGCAGGATTTGAAAAAACATTTCACATAAGCGATGTAATGTATTTTTATAATATTGACAATCCTTTAAATTCGGAAAAAATTAATTCCGATCTTTATTATGATACTTTAGAAATAATTCAAAATAAAAAACAATTAAAAGCATGAAAACTATAATTTTTTTTAATAAAAATAAAGAGAATTTAAACATTCTAATTAAAAGTTTAAATCAAAAAGCGATTGGTGATAATCAAATTGTAATTTTTGATCAAAACAATAAATTATATACTGAAATATTGGGATGTAAAATAATAAAAACCAATAATTTAAAGAATGATTTAATTTCAGAAATTAATGAAAATACAAGTATCAATTATATGATCCTTGATGAAAATAAACTATGTTACGATGAATTTCGTATAGAGGAAATTGATAATTGTCTAAAAAATGATGAAGTTTTTTGTTTTAGTTTATCCTTAGGGAAAAATATTACTTTTTGTTCAAATATGAATTGTGACAATATTTTTAAACCTATAGAAGAAAAAAACAATTTATTATACTGGGATTGGTCGGTTCACTATATGGATTTTGGTTATCCATTAAATTTAGACGGAACAGTATATAGAGGCAAAGAATTATTAAAATTTATAAAAAATATAAATTTTGAAAACCCACTAGAACTGGAGAATAACTTACAAATCTTTGATAATTATCCTAAAAATATCATGTCATGTTTCAATAAAAATAAAATAATAGAAGTTATTTTTGAAAATAAGGAAGAAATTATTAATTTTGATTATAATAGTCTAAAAATAGACAGAACTAAATTTATTATAGAATCAAAAATAACTAATGAATTTATTAATTAAATTTCCAACAAGATCAAGACCGGATAAGTTTTTTTCAGTTTTAGATAAATATTATGAATTGCTAGATGAATTGTCAAAAACCCGTTTCATAATAAGTTGTGATTCTGATGATTTATCCATGAATTGTGACAATGTTATTAATAAATTTAAAGAGTATAAAAATTTAGAATTTTTCTTTGGGAATAACAAAAATAAAGTTGAAGCTATTAATGCTGATATGAATGATGAGGATTATGACATTATTCTACTAGCTTCAGATGATATGATACCTCAAGAAAAAGGATATGATACAATAATTAGACAAAGCTTTAACAAGTTTTTTCCAGATACTGACGGTGTTCTTTGGTTCAATGACGGATATCAAGGAAACAATCTTAATACACTTTGTATTTTAGGGAAAAAATATTATAAAAGATTTAATTACATCTACAACCCAACCTATATATCTCTTTGGTGTGATACTGAATTTACAGATATATCCAAAATTCTGAAAAAAGTAAAATATATACCTCATGTTATTATTAAGCACGAACATCCAGTTTGGTTAGGCGAAATATGGGATCCACTACAAATTAAAAATGATTCATTTAACAATATTGATAAATTAAATTACGAAAAAAGAAAAAAAGAAAATTTTTTTATACAATGGACCACAACGACATAAGAAATTTTGAATTTCTAAAATCATTCATCGAAAAAGGTGATATTATAATTGATGTAGGTGCTAATTATGGAGATTACACTGAATTTTTTTTGAAAAATCTAGAAAATACAGGAAAAATTTATTCTTTTGAATTAGACCCTGATACAACAAAAGTTTTATTGAATAGATTTGAAAATAATCAAAATGTAATCATACACAATAAAGCAGTGTCTAATGAAAATTCTATCATAAATTATTATAAAGGCAAAGATGCGTGGACAAATAATATAATTGGACATGACATGAATTTTGTAGAAAACCCAATAGCTGGAAAAGTTGAATCAATAAGGCTCGATACTTTTTTTTCGAATGAAGAATCTATTAAACTAATTAAAATTGATGTTGAAGGAGCAGAAAAATTTGTTCTTGAGGGATTAGAAAAAATAATCTATAAAACAAAATATATCTTGGTTGAATGTCATTTACAACAAGATTGGGACATTATAAAAGATTTAATTATAAAAAAATATGAATTAACTTGTATTGATTTAGAAAATATGAAAAAAGTAAGTTACGATAGTCAAAAACCATATCAATGCTTTTGTATTAATAAAAAAATAATTTGATCATGATAACTGAAATAGAAGGGAACGAAATAATTAAACAAAATATTAAGAACAATAAACTTTTTGCAGTTTCGAGAATAGCAACAGGTTTTGAAACAATTGTGACTAATCAAATTTTATCTGGTTTAAAAGTGACAGATGAACAATTATATTATCTTTCAATTCAAGCAGGATTTTATGGGGGTAAAATAGAAGATTTTTTCGAAGAATACTCAAAGGGAATAGCTTGTGGAGATCTACAAGTGGTATGGAATGGAAGTATGATAGATAATATACAACATAAAATATTCGAAAAACTTTCTCCTAATTCAACAAAAGTAGGATTCAAAATAGTTGAGCCTTATTACTTTGATGATCCATGGAGTCAAGAACTAGAAGGTAAGAATGTATTAATTATAAATCCATTTAGTCAATCAATAAGATATCAATATAAAAAAAGAGAAAAAATTTGGCCAGATGGAAAAATGTTACCTAAATTTAATCTTATAAATTATACTTCAGTACAATCTGTTGGTGCTGAAGGGCCTCATTCAAGCTGGAAAGAATCTCTCGAAATAATGAAGAAAGAAATTTCAGAATTAAATTTCGATATAGCCTTACTTGGTTGTGGTTCATATGGGCTACCATTATTAAATTTCATAAAAAATGAAATGAAAAAATCTGGAATTTATGTTGGTGGTGCGACTCAAATATTATTTGGAATAAAAGGAAAAAGATGGGACGAAAATAAAAATATCAATAAATTCTATAATGAACATTGGAGAAGACCTTTTGATATAGAAATTCCAGAAAAATTTAAAATGGTAGAGGGTGGCTGCTATTGGTAAAATGAAAAAAATTATAAGTTTCAGTTTGTACGGAGAAAATCCGAAATATTGTATTGGGGCAATCGAAAATGTCAAATTGCAACCACTTATATATCCAGATTGGATCTGTCGAATATATTATGACAATTCAGTTCCAGAAAAATATATTGACGAGTTAAGAGATTTAAAGATTGAACTTGTAGATATGACAAATTCAGGAATGGACAATCATGGAATGTTTTGGAGATTTCTAGTATATGATGATAAAAGTGTTGAAAGATTTATTGTTAGAGACACTGATTCAAGACTAAACTTCAGAGAAAAATATGCTGTAGACGAATGGATAGAAACAGATAAAAAATTACATATAATGAGAGATCATCCAAGTCATGGAATTCAAATTTTAGGAGGAACATGGGGATTATTGAACTCATTTGATTTTAATATGAAGGATGCAATAATTAAATTCTTAGAAATAAAACCAGATTTCAAGTACATGGATGATCAAATTTTTTTGACTGATTTATATAGAAAATATTTTAAAAGTCATATATGTCACGATGAAATATTTAATTTTCCATGCAATCTTCCTTTTCCTACACCAAGGAAAGAATTAGAATTTGTTGGAGAAGTATTTGATGAAAAAAACAACAATGTACCCGAACACACTGAATTGCTAAAGAATTATTTAAAACAAACAAATCAATTATGAAATTTTTCAATTTAGACTGCCACATATCTGTTATAGCAGATTTAAAAAAAATATTTGAAGATTTAGGACACTCAATTGATAGTAAATCAATTTCTGGACACAACTGGATTTTCGGTAAAAACCCCGATCAAATAGAAGTTATTAACTCAAATAATTGGTGGAATTTGGATCAAAAATTAGCAGATGATTTTTATAATACTTACAAAGAAGAATTAAGTGAATATGATGGTTTTGTATTGACATATCCACCATCTTTTTCAATGTTATTTGAAAAATTTGAAAAACCTATCATAATACAAATTCCAATAAGATATGAAGTTCCTTTTCACAATAATCAAAACAATTGGATTAAGTTTAATAACTTTCTAAGAAAAAATATAGATAAAAATATTATTTTTCCAGTATCTAATTCTTTATATGATAAAAAATATTTTGAATATTTTGTCGAAAAAGATTGTAATTATATACCAAATATTTGTGAATACACTAAAAGCAAATACGATCCCATAAATAAAAAATTCCTCTATTCGAGCAAATTAGATATAAATTTGGGTTCTGAATTTTTTAATAAAAAACTTTTAGGCAAATATGATTGGCAAGATTTAGCAAACTTTAAAGGAATAGTTCTGATACCATATAACTGTTCTATAATGTCAATATTTGAACATTATACTGCAAATATACCATTATTTGTACCTAGCATAAATTTTATGTTAGAGCTGTTTAAAGAACATAAAAACAATGGTGTTTTATCTGAATTAACTTGGAATCAAGTATTCAATTTGCCTTCCGGATCCATTTTGTTTAATAACAAAAAAAATGATGATCCAAATGACTATAATAATACTGAAAATATTAGAAGATGGATCGAGTTGTCTGATTTTTATAATCAAGAATGGATGCCATACATAACTTATTTTGATTCATTTGACGATTTAAAATATAAAATAAAAAATACAGATCTTGATTCAATCAGTAATAAAATGGAAGAGTTTAATTTAAAAAGAAAAAATCTTATTTTAGATAAATGGAAAGATCTATTAAATAGATTATCCAATAAATAAGAGTATGAGAAATTTAGTTATTGGCAATACTTCACAATTATCACATTATTTTCCAAAAGAAAACTTCGATTTTATTTCATCTAGAAATATAAATTACAATTCTTTAAATGAAAATTATGATAAAGTTTTTTTATGTTTTGGGGAATCAAGAAAGTTTTTAGAAGATAAAAATACATATGATGACATTAATTTTTTTTTAACTTTAAAAATTATAGATTTTTTTAAAGATAGGGCAAATAAAGTAATAATTTATTCAACATGTGAATTATGGAACCAATATTCAGGACCCGTAGACTTGAAAAAAGAAATAAAATTCTTTAATACTAGTTATCTATCATCTAAATTTAAAATCACTGACTATATTTTAAAAAATAATGAAATTTATAGAAATGTTTTAATAATGTTTCCATTTAATTTCAACTCGATTTATAGAAATGAAAATTTTTTATTTGGTAAAATATTTAATTCAATTATCAATAAACAACCAACACAAATAGGAAACACATATTTTTATAGAGATATAATACATCCTAAATTAGTTGTAAAAACTTCTTTAATAGCGGAAAAGCATCAACTCATAGGTTCTGGCAGAATGATTTTTGTCAATGATTTTATAAAAGATTTGTATCATCACTTTAATTTAAGATATGATAATTATATAACAGAAAATTTTGACAGATTCAATGAATATGAAAAAAACAATGAATATTATCTTAAAAGTGATAAATGTTTGTTTACATATAAAGAATTATTAAACTATACAATAGAAGATATAGAATCAAAATTATGAGCATAAAAATTACTTTTGGAATGATAGTTTTTAATGCAGAAAAAAACTTACCAGACGGTATGTTATACAATTGCATTAAAAATATTTATGACTTTGCACACGAAATTATAATAGTAGAGGGAGCTACAAAAGCAGTAAATCATTATTTTGATGGGGATACAAGTAAATTCACAAATGATGGAAAATCAAATGATGGAACTTTAGATATTATAAAATCTTTTCCTGATCCTCAAAATAAAATAAAACTAATTGAATCCAAAGGGTTTTGGGATGGTAAAACTCAAATGTGTAATGAATATGCAAAAATTGCAACCGGAGATTATATTTGGCAATTAGATTCAGATGAATTTTATCATCATGAAGACATAGAGTCTTTATTATTAATATTAGAGAAAAAGAAAATTGATGCTGTGCATTTTTATGCAAATCATTTTTTTGGCGGTTATGATTATTGTATAAATGAAACTGACAGTAAATGGGCAAATCAAATACCATGGATGAGAATATTCAGAAATGTACCGGGTAAATCATATTGGATATCGCATGAACCACCTAACTATGTATGTGATAATACAGTATGCAATACAGGAAAAGTACTTACTAGAGACCAAACACTCGCATTAGGAATCAAATTATATCATTATAGTTACGTAGAATTAAATCAAGTTAAATTCAAAGCTTCTTTTTATAAAAACGAAAAATGTTTAGAGGAATGGAACAAATTTGATAAAGATAAAAATTATAAACCATTTGGTTGTCACAATATAAAATTTATAGGAGAACATCCTAAAATTATACAAGACAAATATTTACTATAATTGTTTAATTAATTAATATTACAAAAAAAATTTTATAATATATGCAATTAGGCCAAATTAACAGAGGTAGCAAATTAGGAGAATTAATATATAATATTTGCAAACTTGATGAAAATAAAATCATAGTTGACATTGGCACTTGGAATGGATTGGGGACAACAAAATGTATTTATGATGCAATAATAGATTCATCTAAAGAAAATTATGAAGTTTTCTCTATAGAATCTAATGAAGACATGTACAATCAAGCTGTATTAAATATTCCTAAAATTGATAATTTCAATTTATTGTTAGGCAGAATAATTGAATTAAATGAATTATTAAATGAAGATTCTCTTGGATCAGAATATTTTAATAAAATTGCTAGATTTCATTTAGAAAAATGGCTTAAAGAAGATATTTTAAATTATAAAAAAATACCTAATATCATTGACAAATTACCTAATAAAATTGATGTTTTAATTTTAGATGGTGGTGAATTTAGCAGTTTTGCAGAATTTAAAAAATTGGAATCTAGATCTAAATATTTTATTTTAGACGATACTAATTTGATGAAAAATATTGAAGTTGCAAAAATTATGAAAAACAATATTGATTATGAAATAATTGCAGAAGATGAAAATGATAGGAATGGTTTTTTGATTGCAAAAAATAAAAAAAAATAAATTGGCATGAAAAAAGTAATATTTGTTACAACTATAAAACCTTTTAATGAAGTATTCAAATTTAGACAATTAAACGCTATTCAAAGTTGGCTATTGTTAAAGAATATTGACAAAGAAATTTTTATTTTGACCCAAGAAAATATTGAAGATGAAATAAATAAACTTAAAAATAATGAAAACAAAATAAAGATAATCAAAGATTTTGAAAAAAGTCCTTCAACACAAATACCTACTTTTAGGTCACTTTACTCGAAAGCAGTCAGCGAAATAAAATCTGAAAACGATTTTATTTGTCAGATAAATGCTGACATGATATTATTTGACGATTTTTCAAAAACAATTAACGAAATTATAGATCAAATTAATACAAGAAATTTCTGTTTTATAGGACAAAGAACCAGTTGGAAAACGCCTGAACCTATAAATTTCGAAGATACTGATTGGAGCAAAAAATTAATCTCTAATTTGAGAAATGATGGTGTTCTTAATCCAGCATGTGCTATTGATTATTTCGTATGTAGTGAAAAAACATTTGATAATATTCCTGATTTTTATATTGCAAGAATGAGATATGATAATTGGCTTGTATCTAATGCAATATCTAATAATCAATTTACTATTGATGTTACTAAGACAATTTTTTCTATACATCAAGATCATAAATATGGAGAGGAGGGTAATTTAGATTTTAATAATTTTTTATCCAGCGTTCATGACGATTTCAGTAAAAATTCAAAACTGTCAAATAAATTTGCAGATATTTCACACTGTAAGATATTTTCAGATTTTAACGATGAAAATATTATTATAAAAACTAAATAAATATGATAGTTTTAAAAAAAGATGAAAATGGTATTTTCTCGAATTTTTTAAGAATTATAGATTGGTATTGCTATCAAGAATACACTGGAGAAAAAGTTTTTATTGACTGGCACTTTAATAACATAGACCTACTTAATTTAGTTTTTGATTATTCAAATCCTGTCATCAACGAAAAAATAAATTTAAATACCAATAATTGGGTTAATTACTCAAATTATAGATTAAATGAAAAATATCAAAATTTTATAGATAAAATTCCCTTCTACAATAAATATAATGGCTATTTTTATACCACACCAGAAATTTATAGAGAAAAAGATTTTGAAATATTAAGAAATGAATGGAATTTAGTTTTTAATAAAAACTTGAAATTTAAAAAATCATTTATTGATTCTTCAAAAAAAATAATTGATAATTCAAATAAAAAAATATTAGGTGTACATCTAAGATCTCCACAACATTATTGTATAGGAAAACATAATGGTCCTCAACTAAGAGTTGAAAATTCCAATTTTTATTCTGAGAATGCAAAATTCGTAAGAGATTACTTCGAAAATAATAATTTTGACGAGATATATATTGCATGTGATATTTCAGAATTTATAGAAAAAATAGAACTATATATACCAAAACATAAAATCATATATCATGATTACCAAAGAGGGGTAGGTAACATGGACTGGAGAGATAAACCGAATTTTTGTTACAACGAAGAAATTGTAAATTGTTTTACTGATGTATATAATTTGACAATGTGTGATGAATTAATTATGTCAACAAGTAATATGGTTTTTGGAATATTAATTATTAATAATAAAATTAAATACAATTTCTTTCCAAGTCTTGAAAATTTACATGGAATGTAATAAATTTAATAAAATCAACATTACAACATATGAATAAAAAAATAAGTGTTATAGGATTAGGAAAATTAGGCTTGTGTTTTGCTCTTAATCTAGAAAAAAAAGGTTTTCAAATTACAGGAATTGACATTGATGAAAATTATATAAATTCTATAAATTATAAAACATTGAAATCTCTTGAAAAAGATGTTGAATTATTATTAAGTAGATGTGAAAATTTATATGCATCTAACAATCTAGAGTTAGCATTAGAAAATGATATAATATTTGTAGTAGTTGCAACACCCTCTCTTCCTAACGGAAAATACAATCACGAACAAATAGATATTTTAGTGAGTAAATTAAAAAAAATAGGAAAACAACAAAAAAGAAAAGATTTAGTAATTTGTTGCACTACTATGCCAACTTATTGTGATAAAATCCAAGAAGAATTAGATTCTTATAATTACAAAATATCTTATAATCCTGAATTCATAGCACAGGGTAGCATTATAAAGGACCAATTATATCCAGACATGGTTTTAATAGGACAAGCAGATGAAATATCTGGAAATCTGATTGAAAATGTATATAAAAATTTAGTAGAAAATCAACCTGTTTTTTGTAAAATGTCAAGAACAGAAGCTGAAATAACGAAAATTTCAATTAATTGTTTTGTAACTACAAAAATATCTTTTGCCAATATGATAGGCGATATTTGTAACAAATTAGAAATTTCTCATTTTAATGTTCTCAATGCTATCGGTTGTGATTCGAGAATAAATAATAAATATCTGAAATGGGGTTATGGGTTTGGTGGCCCTTGTTTTCCAAGAGATAATAGAGCATTGGGAATTTTTGCTGAAGAAATAAACATTGATCCTTTAATACCAAAAGCATCAGATCAATATAACAACATTCATTTAAATTATCAAATAGAAGATTTTATTAGAAAAAATGAAAAACAAACTATAGAAATTGATGGTGTTAGTTATAAAAAAGATTCTATTATAATCGAAGAATCTCAACAACTAAAATTCGCTGTAGAATTGGCAAAAAAAGGTTTAAAAATAGTAATAAAAGATAAAATAGAAGTAATAACTCAAGTCAAAAAAATTTACGGTGATTTATTCGAATATACATCTAATTAAACAAATTAAAATAATAAATATGGAAACAACAGCTTTCAACTCAGACACAAAAGTTTGTGAGGAAATATTAAAATTAAAGAATCTATTTGACATAAAATGTGTAATAGAAACAGGTTCATATGAGGGTAATACAACAAAATTTTTAGGCGAAAATTTTGAAAAAGTTTTAAGTGTAGAAATTACAGATCATTTTTTCCAATTGTCAAATCAAAAATGTAATCATTTAAAAAATGTTGAAATATACAAAGATTCCTCAGAAAAATTTCTTTCTGAAATTTTACCAAAAATTGAAAATGACTATAATTTTGTGATGTTTTATTTGGATGCACACTGGGAAAATTATTGGCCATTACAAGACGAATTAATTGCAATATCTAAATCTTTCAAAAACAGAGCAATTATAGTAATTGATGATTTTTTCGTACCTAATAGAAATTTTCAATATGATTCATATCATAACGTAAAATGTGATTTTTCTTTTATTGAAAAAGAATTAAATACTTGTTATGATGATAATGGATATCTATATTATTATCTTAATTCCACTAACAGAAAATTACCAATTAGGGATGGTAGTATAGGTGGTGTTGGAAAAATTTATGTTTTACCAAAAAACTCTTTTGAAGAATTAGATATAAAGGAAGATTACTTGATTAAAAAAGAAAACAATATTAATTATTCAATTCTATAAATTAAAATTATGTCAAAAAATTACGGTTTAAATAAGTACCAAGAAAATTATTATTCTCAATATGGAGAAGACGGAATGATTAAAGAATGTCTCGAGTCCTTAAATATAAATGAAAATGGATACTTCGTAGATGTAGGAAGTTGGGATGGAATTTATTTAAGTAACGTTTATCATTTAATTAAAGATAAAAATTTTTCAGGTATCTGTATAGAAGCTGATAAAAATAAATTTGATCAATTAACAAATAATATGTCATCATTTAATGTTAAATGTCTAAATTCTTTTATATCAATTGAAGAAGATAATTGTATAGATTATCTTTTAGAACAAAATAACTGTCCTATAAATTTTGATTTAATCTCTATTGACATAGACGGTAATGATTGGTGGATATGGAATAGCTTAAATAAATATAGACCTAAAATTGTAGTAATCGAATATAATAGCAATATTCAAAAAAGTTGCATCATGCCATATGATAAAAATTATGTTCATCACAATACTATTTATTACGGTGCTACTCCTCCAGCACTAGAACTTTTAGGTAAATTTAAGAACTATGATTTAGTAGGAATAAATGGAGTAAATATGTTTTTTATTTCAAAAGAATTTAATAATTTACCCATAGTTTCAACAAATCAATATCCTTGGTTTATGAAATGGGCATCTAATGATAGTAGAGAAATGTTAGAAATAAATGATATAGAAGATATAATTGAAATCAATAATGCAAAAAATTAAAAAAGTAAAAATAAACAATTTAAAAGATTTAGATCTTTATTTAAGTTCAATTGGAAATACGGAACAATATAATTTGATAAATTATTTTTGGTGTGAATATGGTTTTTATCCTATTTTTTTCAATGAATTGTTTTTAGATTTTTTCAAAAATATCAATGGGCCAACAGTTGGAATTTGTTTTGAGGGTCAAGAAATTTTTTATGAACCTTGGGTAGATGAATTGATTATATTAGAAGGTTTTATTGATACAAATAAAGCTTATAAAAATAATAAAGAAACCGATTTATTAATTAATAATTTTCAGAACCAAGGAGATAGAGGTATTGCTTTTTGGTATACGATAAGAAATTTTAATGAGGATGATTATGATTTAATTCTATCAAAATATAAATTTAAGAATAAAATTCATGCTATAGGAAGAGATTTGCCTTGGAAATACAACTTATTTAGTCTACAATCATATAAATATGCTTCGGGGGAAAGAGATTATTATACATCGGAAAATACTGCTTGGAAAACTAGTGGAACTTTAGGTTGGAATTTAGATTTGTGGAAAAATAATTACGAATTTGAAGATGTTTTAAAATTAGATAAGAAATATTGTACTTTATTTGTAAAAAATACTTGGAAAAGTAGAAATTTTAGATCATCCAATATAAATGAAATTTTAGTTGGAGATGGAACAAAAGGAAATCCGGGTTTTGGTTTTGTAGATTTAGATTTCTATAATAAACTTGTGAACAAATTTATTTCAGAAAAGAAATTTTTAGTGATTATAAACGATTTAGTAAAATATCCAATTCCAGAAAACGATTATATCATAGAATATGATATGAGAAATTTTTTCGATGTAAAAAAATTTTTGAGTGTGGTTCATAATTCTGAAATTTTTATAAGCCCATCAACTTCACCAATCGATCTAGCATCATATTATTGTAATACAAATTTAGTTTTACTCGATGACAAACAAAATAAAAATACTTTTGTTTCAAAAGTTTGTGAATTAAAAAATAAAAAATCAATATCATATAATTTCAATTCAGATAATTTCGAAAAAATAAATGTATTCATAGACAAATTTTTACACACATGAAGAGAAAAATAGTAGATTGGATTAAGAATTATTGTAGTGAAAAAAAATTTAAGTTAGTTGTTGGTGTTTCTGGGGGTATAGACTCCGCTTTAGTTTCAACTCTTTGTGCTATGACTGAAATTGAAACCATATTAGTTTCAATGCCAATTTATCAAAATGAACTTGAATTGACAAGAGCAAGAAAGCATATTAATTGGTTAAAAAATAAATACAACAATGTTGTTGAAAAAGAATATGATTTGACTAACATATATGATGTTTTTTTAAAAAAATTTGCAAATGAATATAATAACAATCTAGCTTTTGCAAACACTCGTTCAAGGTTAAGAATGATTACTCTTTATCAAATAGCAACAAGTGTTAATGGAATTGTGGTTGGAACTGGCAACAAAATAGAAGATTTTGGAATTGGATTCTTTACAAAATATGGTGATGGTGGAGTTGATATTTCCCCAATAGCAGATTTGACTAAAACTGAAGTAAGAAAAATGGCATCAAATTTAGGTATAATTTCAGAAATCATTGAAGCTGCTCCTACAGATGGATTATGGTCAGATGACAGAACAGATGAACAACAAATTGGTGCTTCATACGAAGAATTAGAGTGGGCTATGGAATTATTAAGTAAAAGCAATACAATTGATCCATTAAAATATTCAGAAAGACAATTGGAGATAATTAATATATATAATTTTTTAAATTCTAAGAATTTACATAAAATGATACCAATACCAGTTTGTAAAATAAACTGATCTTTAATATTTTATTTCCTATATTTTATTTTATTTTTATTTCATTAAAGACAAAATAAATTATATGAAATATTACGATTTCGAAAATTACACATTCAAAAACTCAATCTATATTACAGATGATGAGGTTACATTTTTTCAAAAATGTTTAGATACAAATGAAAAAAGATTTGTAGGAAATACTTCTTTTCAAAGTCCAGAAAATAAAAAAATTGCAATTGTACTTGGGGGAGGCGGTTTCATTGGTAGCCATTTAGTTAAAAAATTAAAAAATAAAGGTTTCTGGGTTAGAGCTGTTGATATCAAATATCCTGAATATGAAAATACTCATGCAGATGATTTCATAGTCGGAGATTTGACAAATCCAGAAATAGTAAAGAAGTCAATTTTAGAAAACACAGATGAATTATATCAATTAGCGGCTGATATGGGTGGTGCTGGATACATTTTTACAGGAGAAAATGATGCCAACGTGATGCTTAATTCAGCAATAATAAATTTAAATGTATCCCACGAGTGTGTTGTAAAAAAAGTTAAGAAAATTTTTTATTCTTCATCTGCTTGTATGTATCCAGAGCACAATCAAAATGATCCTGAAAATCCGAATTGTGTAGAAGATTCAGCATATCCAGCCAACCCAGATAGTGAATATGGTTGGGAAAAATTATTTAGTGAAAGATTATATCTAGCCTTCAATAGAAACTATGGATTAAATGTCAGAATAGCAAGATTTCACAATATTTTTGGCCCGTTTGGTTCATATAATAATGGCAAAGAAAAAGCCCCTGCAGCAATTTGTAGGAAGGTTGCAGAAACTCAAAATGGTGGTAGTATCGAAATTTGGGGTGATGGATTACAAACAAGATCATTTTTGTATATTGATGAATGTTTAGAAGCAATAGAAAAATTTATGAATTCAGAATTTATAGGACCTGTCAATATAGGTTCAGAAGAAATGATCACTATAAATGAAATGGCAGAAATAGTAATTAAAATTTCTGGAAAAAAAATAAACATAAATAATATTTGGGGTGATGAATTTTTAAAAAAATATGGTCATAAATGCCCTCAAGGCGTGAGAGGTAGAAAATCTGATAATACTCTATTCTTTGAAAAAATTGGATGGAAAGTTTCTGAACCATTGACAAAAGGACTAGAAAAAACTTTTGATTGGATCAATAAAAAAATAAATAAATAATTAAATAAATGAAAAAAACGGCTTTGATAATTGGTGCAAATGGTCAAGATGCAAGTTATTTATCTGAATTTTTAATTGAAAAAGATTACAGTGTTCACGGAACCATAAGAAGAAATTCAGTGCCAGAATCACAAACAACAAGAATTGAACATTTACACAAAAATAATTTAATCCAGTTACACTACGCAGACTTAACAGATCCAATAAGTATAGAAACTATAGTAAATAAATTAAAACCGGATGAGATTTATCATTTGGCAGCTCAATCACATGTTCAAATAAGTTTTGAGTTACCAAAATATACATTAGACGTTAATGCAGGTGGTACACTATCTATTTTAGAAGCAGTAAGAAAATTTTCACCTGATTCAAAGATTTATCACGCAGCAACTTCTGAAATGTTCGGCAACAATTATGATCAAGATTTTTTTCAAAGAGAAATTACACCAATGAAACCAGTTAGTCCATATGGTTGTAGCAAATTATTTGCACATAATTTATGTAATAACTATAGAAATTCTTATAATATGTTTATAACCTCCGGGATTTTATTTAATCACGAATCTCCAAGAAGAGGTATAAATTTTGTAACAAATAAAGTAGTATCAGAAGCTGTAAAGATTCATAAAGGATTGTCTAAAAAATTAATACTCGGAAATCTAAATGCAAAGAGAGATTGGGGACATGCTAAAGACTATGTTCAAGCAATGTGGTTAATGCTACAAAACAATGAAGCAAAAGATTATGTTTGTGCAACCGGTGAAAGTAGATCTGTTCAAGAATTAGTTGATTATGTTTTTAATAAATTAAATTTATCAAAAGAAATTTATGTTGAATCCAGTGAAAAATATCAAAGACCAGAAGAATTAAATTATTTAAGAGGGGATTCTACTAAGATTAGAGAAGAATTAAATTGGAACCCTTCATATAATTTTAATAGTATGATTGATGAAATGATTGAGTATTGGTTAAATAAAAATTAATATGTCTTCTCAAAATCAGATTGATAAAATAATATATAATATTTTTGGCAAAGAAAAAATATTTTTTGAAGCTGGTGGATCTAATCCTTATGATCAATGTAATACTACTTTTTTAGAAGAAAATGGTTGGTCTGGTTTAGTTGTAGAACCAAAAGATTATTGGAATTCTACATATAGAGATTTTAGACCTAAAACAATTTTAGAAAATTATGTTTTAGTTAGTAAAAATCATAAAGAAGATTTCATAGAAGGTGATTTTGATGATTTTATGACTGGTGGCATAATAAACATTCATAATAAATCTAATTGGTCTCCTACTAAGTTTCCTTGTAAAACTTTAGATTTCTTACTCAAGAAACATAATATAAATGAAATACATTTTTTTAGCCTTGATGTTGAAGGTTATGAGAAAGAAGTGTTAGAAGGAATAAATTTTGATGATGTTTACATACATTGTATGGTCATAGAAATACATAAAATAAATGACGAGTGGACTAATTTTGATTACCTTGAAAGTTTTGGTTTTACAAAAGTTCAAGAAATAAAAAACCACGTATTATTTTTCAATAATAAAAGTCCATTTAGATTCAATACTTACGAAGAAAAAGAATTATTTGATAATAATTGGAAAAAAAACTTTAATTAAATAATTATGGGAAGGTTATTAGTAACTGGTCAAAGTGGTTTAGTTGGATCTCAATTTAAAGGAGATTTAATTGCATTATCTTCTAAGGTTTGTGATTTGAGAGATAAAAAAAGTACAGAGCAAATATTTGAATTTTATACTGACTCAAAAATACAAAACGAATTTGCTGTAGATAAAGTTATACATTGTGCTGCAAAAGTTGGTGGATTAGGAAGTAATATGAATTTAAAAGGAGAATTTTTCTATGACAATATAATGATAAATACAAATGTTATAGAATCGAGTAGAAAATTTGGCATAAAAAATTTAGTTTGTTTTTTATCTACATGTGTTTTTCCAGATAACATAGAATATCCTCTAAATGAAAAAAAAATACACTTAGGGCCACCACATGATTCAAATTATCCTTATGCTTATGCTAAAAGAATGGCCGATATACAAATTAGGTCTTATAGAGAACAATATGGATTAAATTATAAATCAGTTATTCCTACAAATATTTATGGTCCAAACGATAATTTTAATCTAGAGAATTCACATGTATTGCCAGCATTAATTTATAAATGCTATAATTCTATTAAAGAAAATAAAGACTTGATAGTTTGGGGAACAGGTAAACCACTAAGAGAATTTATATTCTCCAAAGATGTAGCTGATTTATCGCTATGGGTTTTAGAAAATTATGAAGAAAATGAACCAATAATTCTCTCCACTTCACAAGAAATTTCAATAAAAGATCTAGCTACATTGGTAGCAGATTTAATGGGATTCAAAAATAAAATAATTTGGGATGAATCAAAACCAGATGGTCAACTCAGAAAACCAAGTGATAATAGTAAGTTATTAAAATATTTACCAGATTATAAATTCACCAGAATAGAGGATGGTTTGAAGGAAACAATAGATTGGTTCTATAATAATTTAAATAAAATCAGAAAATGAAAAGAGTTTTAGTCACTGGTGCAGGAGGTTTTATAGGATCCAACATGGTAAATTTTTTACTTGAAAACACTGAATATTTTATTTATGGCATAGATAATTTTATAAACGGGGAAGAGAATAAATGTTTTATAGAAAATTTAGTAAATGAAAAATTCATTTTCATAAATGATGATTTTGTAAATTTTGATTTTACAAATAAAAACATAGATATAGTTTATCATTTTGCAGCTATGCCAAGTGTGGGTTATTCAGTTGAAAATCCATTGATTACTAATAATAATAATGTTACAAAAACTTTAATATTATTAAAAAATTGTTCTGAAAATAGAATTAAGAAATTTGTTTTCAGCTCTACTTCTGCTATATATGGTGATACAGTTTTTTTACCTACTCCAGAAACCACTTCAATAAATTTTAAATCACCTTATGCAGTACAAAAATTGATAATTGAACAATATTTAAAAATATGGTCTGAACTTTATCAACTAGATAGTGTTTGTCTTCGATATTTTAATGTGTATGGTCCGAATCAATATGCAACAAATTCTTATGCAAATGTGATATGTGCTTGGATGAAAGGCTTCATAACAAATTCAGAGATAAGATTAGATGGTGATGGATCTCAGTCAAGAAGTTTTGTATTTGTTAAAGATGTTTGCAAAGCAAATTTTATTATGGGTGAATATAATAATAAATTAAATGGAAATATTTTCAATGTATCAAATGACAAAACTTATGATTTAATACAAATAAAAGAAATTATGTCTGATTTACTTGGAACTAATCCTATAGTATTGAATGCACCTAAAAGAGAAGGAGATGTTTCAAAAACTCATGCAGATATAGAAAAAATAAAAAAATATGGCTTCGAGCCTGACTATGAATTAGAACAAGGTTTAATAGAAACTTTTAAATGGTATAAACCGATTTTAAACAAATCTATTTCCTGTATTAATTAAATAAAATCTATAATTTGTTTTTATAATTTTTTTATTTTACTTTTCAGAAATATTATTTTAAGATGAATCAATACTATAAAAACTGTCTTACAATTCTCAACAGATGTATTAAACAAGAAATTTCAATTCCTGAATCTTGTAAAAAATCTGGTAGAAGCACAGATTATGTTTCTACATTTTGTAGAAGAATCGAAGAAAGAGTAAAAAACAATTCAGTCACTAAAGAGGAAGCTGATAAAATTGTTAAACTTTATGAAGAATTAAAAGGGCATAAATTTTCAAAATCTAAAAAGATAAAAAATAATAAAAATTTATCAATAACTGATAAATTAGCCTTGGAGAATGAATCTTTGACTGAGGAAGAAATAGAAGAATTAAATTACGATGCATATAATGATGAAAAATATGATGAAAGGAGTTTTTCTGAAATCATAAGAGATGAAAATAAAAAAGTTTCATCTTATCATTATAAAATTTTTATAAGAGATGAAAAATCTTTAGAGGGATATTTTACCAGAGAAGAAATGGATCTGGTTTATCGTTTATATTCTAATATGGATGGTGCCGGAATGACACTTAGAGGTGTTTCTAGATATTTTTCAAACTTGACTTTTAGAGACTTTAAAAGAATTCTAAGAGCTTTTAATATTACAAAATCTTCTATTCCCGTAGCACCACACATTATTGAAGAATCTACTGAAGAAGAAGTTATGGATATAATCTTTAGAAATAAAGAAAACAATATCCTTAAAAAATTAGAGGATGAGAGAGGAAGATATGTAGAAAAAAACCTAAAAGATGCTCATAAATTAATAATTGAGTATAAAAACAATGAGGAATGGATTGAAAGTATAGTGTCAAGATATATCGATCAAACAGATAAAAAAACGCTTATAACAAATATTCAAAAAGGCAAAATAAATAAAAAAGATAACAAAAACACTGGAAAACCTTTAATATGTTTTTTTGGAGACATACATTATGGAAAGAAGTATAACAATCCAATTTATGGTAGAGGTTATAATAAAGAAATAGCTCACGAAAGAATTTTAGAAATTAAGAATAAAATATTAGAACAATATAATCAATATAATAGCAGGGAAATTGTTTTAGTTAATCTTGGAGATCTAGTAGAAAGTGTTTTAGAAGATGGAATGCATCCAAACCATACTGCCGAAATGGATTTGTTTCAAGAGGAACAAATATTTTATGCTATTGATTCTTTAAAAGTATTATTATCAGAAATACATAATAATACTAATTGTCCAATTGAATTCTATTCAATACATGGTAATCATGATCGTGTAGGAGTTGGAAGAGATGAAGATAAAAGCAGAACTGCTGGAAAAGTTATTTCTCATGTTTTAAAAAGAGAATTAGAGAATGAAAGACTTAAATTTTTCATTCCAAAAAATAACCTTTGTAAAATTGTCAAAGATAATATTTGTATTTTCGTTCAACACGGAGATTCTTCTTTATCTAAAAAGAAGCCAAGCGAATTAGTAAACCTTTACGGTGAACCGGGTTGTTTTACCATATTAGTTCAGGGCCATTGGCATTCTTTAAAAGTTGAAGAAGGTACTAATTTTATAGCTTTAAAAGTACCTTCTGTAGCCTCTTCTGATAAATTTATTTTAGAAGAATTAGGTAACAATAATTTACCGGGTTTTATTACTGGAAAACAGCCTGAAGTAGGTTATGGTTTCGATTACAACAAAATCACTCTCTATTAATTTACTATGAATAATAAAAAAATAATTGAAAAAGAATTCTTTATTCTTAAAATAAATGAACCAAATAAAAACTTTAGAAGATATCCAGAAGAATTGATTAGGTCTTGGATTGATGGTTTAGATGAAAATGGTTATGATTTAGAATTTGCAGTAGACGCAAAATCAAAAGACATCCAATATGAATACACTAATTCTGAATTGGTTTGCGGAATTGTCACCAAATTAAAGATAAAAGATAACACACTATTTGGAAAAGTTAAATTCTTTTTAGAAGGTTTTAAATCCAATGAAATTTATTCAAAGAAAATAAATTTAGACGATTGTGTGATTATACCAAAGGGTAAGGCTGAAGTTAGGGATGGTGTAGTTCAGAAAAATTATAAACTTTTCGGTTTTAATTTAGTAAACAAAAATCAATCATCATTCGTATATTAAAAAAATAATTAATGTTTTTAAAAGTCTCTCTAACTTGGGAGACTTTTTTGTTTACTTTATTTTTAATAAAATTATTTTTAAAAATATGAAAATAATTGGAATTAACATAGACGGAGTATTGAGAGATAAATTGTCTCAATTTGATAAAATGTATAGGAAAAAATACATTAAAAATGAATCCATAGTCAAAATGGATGAATATTTTAGATATGTACCAGAAGAAGAAGATGAAGGAGAAAATGCTAGAATACAAAATATGGTTGACGAAAAAATAAAGTATCCCATAGATACTTTTGATTTGTTAAATCATTATCATTTTGATTCTAAAGATGAATATTATAATTTCATAAATCAAGATTATGTGTTTGAAATTTATGGATCTGCACCTCCTATTGCGAAAGCAATGGACAAAGCAAATAAATTACAAAAAATTGGTGAGGTCAATGGTAAATATGAAATTGTTCTTTTCTCTCATGAAAAAGATCAAGCAATCCAAGCAACATATCATTTTTTAGCCAAATCTGCCTGCAGAATAAAAAAAATAATTTTTGAAAACGATATGAATAGGGTTTGGGATTATTGTGATTTAGTAATTACAGATAATCCAGAATTTATAGAGTCAAAACCTGATAATAAAATATCAATTAAAATAAAAGCCGATTATAACAGTTACGATAAAGCAGATTACGAATTCAACTCTTTAACAGAAGTGGAAGACACATTCTTTATTAATTTAATAAAAGAAAATATTTTATAATTTACTTTATCCAACAAAAAAAATATTTTTAAATAAAAAATTTTAAATATGTCACAAGAAACAATTGAAAAAGAAGTTAAACAAGAAATTCCTGATCACAATAAAATTTTAAACGATGTGATTGAAAAGGTTAGTTCTAATAATTTTAAAATTTATTATTACTGCCCTCCCATGAATGTAGCATCAGGTGGTGTATCAGTTATCTTTAAACAAGTAAACATTTTAAAGAATAGCGGTTTTAATAGTTGTATTGTCTATGAACCAAGAATTGATAATAAATCTTCCTATGAAGAATCACAGAAAGCTAGAAAACAAATAAATGTATTCGAAAAATTCAATACAAGCTGGTTAGGGAAAGAAGCTGAAAATGTAGAACTTCACATTTTAGGAGAAGGAGAAGTTAAATTTAATGATGGAACTTCAGTCCAAGCCAAACAACTTGTAATAAATCCTGAAGATTTTGTAATTATTCCTGAAGGATTTCCAAATGTGATGGAGAAATTTTCTCAAATAGCTTGTAAAAAAATTGTTTTAGCACAAAGCTGGTATTACATCTTGAATGCTATGCAAATTGGTCAAAAATGGCAGCAATTCGGAATACAAGATGTTATGAGTATTTCAAATGGCATATCTGAGTATATTAAAGCAATAATGCCGGGTTTAAACATTAAGAATTGTACTCAATCAATTGATAAGAGTTTATTTAAAAAATATCCTTTGACTGAAAAATATCCTAAAATAGCATTCATGCCCGGAAGAAGTCAAGATGCAGTAATTAAAACATATAATGTAATTAAGACCTTCTATTCTTTTTACCCTCAATTCAGATGGGTCAGATTTGATGAATTAAAAGGTTTATCCAAAGAAGAATTTGCCGAGAGATTAGGAACCTCATCCATTTGTTTATATACCGATGAAATTGCAGGCTTTGGAACAATGCCACTTGAAGCTATGGCTTGTGGAACACACGTAGTAGGTTGGACACCACTCGGTGGTAAAGAATACATGAATGCAGACAATGGATTTTGGGCTGCTAATGGTGATATTTTTCAATTGGCAGAATTGTTAGGAATTGCTGTAGAAAAACTCTTAACTGGTCAATTAGATTCAGATGAAGTTCAAAAACAATATGATATCACACTCGATAAATATACAGAAGATATTGAAATAAATTCACTTATTAAAAACATAAACGAATATAAAAATGAAAGAATTAACGAATTACAAAAGCTCAAACAATAATAAAATTTTGTTTGTATTGCCTCTAAATAAAATTGAGGATTTGCATCTAAATGAATGTTTATATTCTTTAGCAGAACAAGATGAAATTGTTGATTTATTGGTTTTAACTAATAATTTGAGTACTGGGATGATGGATCAATTGAAATCTATCTTGGAAAAACCATCCATTGAAAGAAAAATCGGAAAATCTGGCGAAGAAGAAACAAAAACATTAGTTGGTAAAAATAAAATTAATTTTATAATTCAAGAAACCACTTCTGATACATTCTCAAAAGTATTCAATGAATCATTAAATTATGCCAATAAAAACAACTATGAATGGTTTTCCTTGGTAGAGCAAGATGATTTTCTAACAAGGTTTTGGTTAAAATATTTTAATCTATATTCTAAAGAAAAAAGTGAATATGATGTGTTAGTACCACTTGCAAAACAAACTGGCCCGTTAGGTTTTGCTGGATTTATGAATGAAGCTTCTTGGGTTGATGGTTTTGCTGAAGTTGCTGGAATATTTGATTTGAATTTGATGTTAAGATTCAATTGCGTAAATATCGCAGGATGTACTTTCAAAACAAAATCACTCATCAATTATTCAGAAGAAAAAGATGGTACATATAAGCCCATGAAAGAAAGTATGAAGATTAATTATTCATATGAATTTTTGCTTAGGATGATCTATAATGATCTTAAATTTTTCACCATACCTAGATTGGGATATGATGCCAAAATAAATAGAGCAATTGATAAATATGATTATTTCAGTTCCAAATTACCATCAGACCTAGTACAGAAAAATTCTGAAAACGGAGGACTTTCAATTGAAGAGTACAAATATTGGACAGATTTAGCTAAGAAAGAGTATTTCTTTGACAATGATAGAAACAAAGTCTATCAACCAGCCTAAAAAAAAAGGGGGGCCTAAAAAACCCCCTTTTATATTATAGTTTTTATGGAAAAAAATAAAAAATTATTAAAACTTGATGATTTAAAATTTGATACTGTTGGAGAAGAATATGTCTATCTTCATGGAATTCTATTTAAAAGTGCATTTTCTGATATTTTAAAATCTGATGATGGATCACCAGACATCTCTGTATTAAGAGAATATTATAAGGATCTGATTGCAATGAATGAATTAGATAAGAAATATGAAGGTTCTAAAAGATATTGGTATCCTGAACAAGAAAAAGCAATAGTTGATTATATTAATTCTCAAGATATTGAAGAAAAAAATAGGATCTATAGTAAACATCTATATAAACCTATGACTAAATTAATTGAAAATATAATTTTTACATATAAACTATTTCGATCTGATGTTGAAGTAAAAGAACTACAAATAGATTGTATGTCTTTTTTAATAACCAAAATAGACAAATTCAATCCCAAAAATGGTACTCAAGCTTTTTCATATTTAGGAACAATAGCTAAACACTATTTAATGGGAGAAAAGAGAATTCAATATAAACATGTAAAATCTAATGTTGATATTGATGAGTCCATTGAAGAGGCTTCAGGTAGACCTGAAAATATTCTAGATTATGATGAAATCGAAAAAGAGGATGTAAATTTAAAAATTTTTGAAAATATTATAAATAAACTAGAAGAGGAAATTCAAAAACCTAAAATGCTTCCAAACGATCGTAGGGTAGGAGAAGCCATAGTGTGGGTTTTTAGAAATCATGAACTTTTAAAACTATATAATAAAAACACAATTTATTATCTCTTGAAAGAGCGTACAGGTCTTGAAACTAAAGAAATTACTTATTCTTTGAGTAGATTTAAAGGTTTCTATAAAATATTTAAGACTAATTTCTTAAATAAAAATAAATAATTTTTTCCTTCAATATATTTATTAATAAAAACCATGGGAAAGGTAGAAATTTCTGAAGATGGGATAAAATCCCTTTTAAACAATCTTAAAGACAATATCAATGAAGAAAGAAATTTGGCTTTAGAGAGATTTAGAAGACAGGATGAAACTATAGAAAATAACGAGCAATTTATTCTTCAAGGTAAATATTTAGTTGATTTTTTGAGAACTGCCTCAGACAGAACTGATGCATTAATGAATTTGACAAAAATGATCAGCACGATAGTTTACAAGGATGAAAATGGATCAAAACCTGTTATGAACGATGATCAAATCAAATCACAGATTCTTAAATATTTAGATACTAACGAAGGCAATAGTGTAGAAAATAACTCTTAAGAATGGCTTTTAATGTACCTATACAACAACCATTAACTGGGGCTCAAAGTGAAGCTCTAAGCAAATTAAGTTCTATGAATAATTTGCTTACCATACCTTTTAAAAAATTTTTCGATAGGCCAAAATCACAACAAATTTCTCTTTTAGATTTTTTAACAAAAATTGCTGATGCAACTCTTGGTGTTGGATATATAGACAATTTAATAATGTCTTTTATTAATAGGTTATTTGATAAGGGATCAGACGAATTAGTATCTGCTATAATTAAAGGTTTAGCTGCAGCATTAGACGCAAAACCAATAACAATTAAACAAGGAATTAGCAACAAAGATTGGTTAGACCAAAATGTCAAACAAGAACTCAATGTTGCTATGGAGCTATTAAAAGCTTTATTAATAAAGAAAATTATAATTTTAATTTATGGCCCAAAAGATAGAATTAAACCTCTAAAATTACCGCCAAATAATTATGGAAATAATTTCTATTTGACTCAGAACTATACAGATTTAAGTCCGGATGATTACCTAGATAATGCATCTCTTTCAGATGTTATGTTTACTACTGTTAATACAGTAAGCAACACCTACGGTGATGTAGAATATAATATAATTAAATTAAGAGAACAATTAGAGAAAGGTATTATTACTTTCACAGTTTCTTGTCAGGATGTAAAAATTAATTTACCAGAATCAATTCTACAAAGTGCAGATGCAATTATAGATAACAATATTAAAGTTTTTCTTCAAGGTCAAACGGTTGGTGGAGGACAAGTAACATATCAAAATCCTGCAGGAGTTTTAGTGGAATTAAATGGATATGTTGATAGTGAAGCACAAAGAATCAATAGTGAAGAAAATGCAGGTGCCATTAGAAAAAGTTGGATAAGAATTTTATTAGATAAGATAATTAATTTATTACCTCTTGTTTTATATCCTATACTTCAAAAAGTTCTTGATAAAATAAATTTAGAGATTCAAGCAGCAGCAGCTGGTCAAACAGGCTCAAGTGTTAATGTTCCTGCAAATATTCCTGTAAATGAACAAGTGGCAACAGCTGGTAGTAATTCTCAAATTGTTATTACAGCCAGTATGTTGACTACTATTGTCCCCGGGACTTTCAGAGTTTCATTTAATAACATAACAATGACCGATAATGGTAGCGGTAGTTTATCAGGACCATCAGGAGAAGCTGGAACAATTGACTACAATACAGGAGTCGGTTCAATAACACTTACAAATCCACTACCTAGTGGTACAGCAATAATGGCTCAGTATGAAAAAACACCTAATGATCCATTTGCCGTAAATGTTCCTATATTAACTGTAGAAAATACTTTAGGTTTGCTTACAAGTGTTAAAAATGATATTTCAAAAGACAGAAGTTTGTTTGATAAAAATTCAACTTTCTATAAAGTAATAATGAATGGAATTTATGCTTTAGTTTTAAGTTTAATTCTAAAAAAATTAATACCTAAAATTACTAAGCTTATTACTAAAGCACTAGCTAAGAGAAAAGCAAATCAATTAGCTAGAAAATTTAAAAGATATCAAGCAAGAGCTAAGCTTTTACAAGAACAGGCTCAGGAAATCGAAAAGAAAGCAGAAGCAGCTCAGGCACTGAAAGCATTAAAAGTTGTTTACGATTATATTGCTTAATTATTTAAAATAAAATAAAATGGGAATTATACCAATTGATGAAAAACTACAAGTGTCAGATGAATTATCTGATTTAATTTTAGGCTTAATAACAAACTCAAGATTAAAAATACCTAAACTAAGTATATCTAGTTTATTCTTAGCAAAATTAAGACCGGGAATGGATCCTACAGTTGTAGCTTCAACAGTAACATCCAGATTTCCAGAAGCAGGAATACCAAACGGACCCCTTCAAGATGGAGCTCCAAATTCACTTGAAATTTATACTAATATTTTATGTGAAGAAATAGTTGGTGCAATACAAGACGATATGAGAGTAGATTTGATGGTTGATTTTGGTCAACAAGTCACTTCTTTTGGTGCTAATGCAGGTGGGCCAATAGTTACTCAGGGATCAAACTTGACACCTTGGATAGGTACTGGGGTTGGAGTATAAATTTACATTTTAAACTATAAAAATGGAGAATGTTCAAGAAAAATCTAAGAATGAATTATTAAAGGATTTACAAATAATTGCGGAAGATATAGAAAAATACAAAGAAGAAGTTGAAAAACTTCTTTCAATAATAGATTCACTAGAGATAAAATATTATGAAATAGTAGATCAAATTAAAAAAAATTAATTTAATGGGTACAAAAAATATTTTTACAAGTGAATCTCAAAGTATTTTGACTACTAATGGACAGGCATTGTTTAGACAAGCAGCCAATCCAAGTCAAAGATTAATTTATCCTGCTATTGTTAGAGAAGTTATTGACAATGCAGGATACAACAGAATTAAAGCTGAAATAGTAAATATAAATAACGAAGGTAAGATATTTTCTGGCAAGGATAAAGACTCGTCTTTGCAACAAATGCCTTTATGCGTACCTCTTCTGCCAGAATATCTACACGTAAGACCAAAGGTTGGAGAATGTGTTTTAATTCTTTTGGAAAATCCTTCAGATCCTACATCAGCCAGATATTATATTGGTCCACTTATAACACAACAAACAAAATTAGAGAGTCAAAATTTCGAATCTGCACAAGCTGTATATAATAAAGCTTCGCTCAGAGGAAATCAAGTTGGAGGCGGTCCATCAACAAGAAATGATAATGATGCAAGAACATTATTTGCAAATCAAGATGAGGTAGCTTTTCAAGGTAGACAAAATTCAGATTTGGTCTTAGGTAACAATTATGTTAAATTGAGAACTGGTATATTTCAAAATTTATTAGACTTCAAAGAAAATACGGATTTCCCTTGTCAAATAGAATTAAAAATAGTTGATAAACCTATTTCTACTTCAGGGGTTCGATTAGCAGATAGTCAATTAAATTCTACATTTGAACCGTTTTCTCAACAAAACATTAAAGCTACTAATATAAATTTAATTTCACCAGAAGGAAAATTTAGAAAAATAACAGAAGCAAATAATGAAGCTAAATACAATCCAAGATTAAATGATTTTGGAGAAGAAGCTAAAACTTTACATCCAGCTGTATTGGGCGATGAGTTGGTAGATGTTATTATTAATATGATAAATTATATGTTTTCTCATATTCACCCACCACAAAGTCCTGCACTACCAAATAATTTCGCTTTTAATCTAGAGAAATATAGAAACAAAATTGCATTATCAGCTAAAATTCTTTCTAATAACATCAGATTAAATTAAGCAACACGTACTTTTATATCTCCATCAGGGAATTTAATTTCAAACATTGAAGTTGAATTTCCGAAAATAGTATTGTCTACAAATTCTATTTCAGTTTTATATACACTTGTTCCTATAACAGATAGTCTAGGTCCAATTGCCTGTGTTATTAAAGAACTTGAATAGTTTCCACCTTCCATATTATAAGCTCTAATATCAACAACGTTAATAACTCCGGGTATTTCTCTCAAAGTATCGGTAATTTGAGATATGTAAATATTTTGATTGAATGTCCATTTATTAACATCCATAAATTCTTTTATAGCGGTAATTGCAGCCAATTTAATTTCATTTGAATTAAATTGTTTATCAATATATAAATCTGCTTCTATTTGTAAATTAACAATTTGTCCATCATTTATTTCAACAAAATCATTTACCATTCTATAATTTTTCAGATAATTTAGAATATTGTTTTTGACATAAGTATTAGATGTGTTTGCAAGCTTACCATCTGCATTCTTTGTTATTATATACAATTTTACTTTATTATCCTCAACTTTACCCCATGTTCTAAATGGTGCTCCAAATTTACCCGGTATTTGATTAACTCTTGAAATATAATCTGACAATGTTACACATCTATCTTGAGCTGCATAATTTGAACTTATATAAAATTTAATTTCATCAACACTTTGTGGTTCAGCTCCACCATATCCCGGCAAAGGATTATTAATTGTAGTTGTTGCTAAAATATTTTGAATTGTTCCTTGGTCATTACCTCCAAAAACGGCTGAAATATTAGCAATATTTGTCAGAGCACCAGCACCGACATTTGATAAACTGCCCCCTCCAATTCTATACTGTACAAATAAAGTAGAATTTGCGAGTAATCTAGTTCCTAAAGAATCATTATTTAAAACATCTGAAATATTTATTAAGCCAGTATCATATATATTAAAGTTAGTCAAATAATTTTCATAAGCATTATTATTATTTGTTCCTCCACCAAAAGTAATTTTATGTCTTCCATTAGACATATATTCTTTGATAAATCTCTGAGGAACATCTAGCCATTTTCCAGCATAAACACCATTTGTTGGCAATACAGCCGTATCTTCAACAAACACCTGTGACTGTGCTAAATAATCAACTTCGTAATATTTCAAATTATAATCATTAAATTCTTGATATGTTGGAACTGTTACATAACCTGTACCCGGTTTGTTAATCACTGAAACTACTTCTAAAACATTAGTCTCAGGTAATAAAATTTCATAAAATGATGTTGCTGCCTCATCTGTACTAATTTCTTTTTTATAAACTAATGTAGTACCAGCCTTAACAACTTCCCTTTTAGTTATGTCGTATCTAATAATATCTTGATTAGAATTAAATACAGGACTAACAATTCTATTAGGTACACCTGTAGCAGAAAAATCACTACCAAAATCTATTTCATTAAATGTTTCAAAAACTTGTCCATTACCTTTTGCTTGAACTCCGGGTCTGAAAATTGGTAAATAAGCTGTATTGGGGCCATTTGCAGTAGTCGGAACCCCTACAGTAATATCAACTATACTAACTGCTGGTCTATTTCCTACAGGTCTATAACCAAATGTTTTTGCTAATCTGAAAACAGCTTCCCTTTCAGAAACTCCATCAATAAAAAGTTCATTAAACCTTTTATCTGTGTTATAGGATAAAATATCACCTACATAAGCTAATAAATCAACCAGTGACATTCCAATGCTAGTTACATTGAAATCTTGAAATTGATCAGGATAATATACTTTTAAAATGTCTACAATTTCTTTTCGTATACTATCGAAATCTTTATTTAAATAATTTATTTTTGGTTTTAAATTAGCCATTTTTATTATTGTATTTCAGTTGGGAAAGATAAATCTAAAGTTTTCTCAATACTAAAATATTCTTTTATAATGTAAATAATTTTAATTCCGAGAGCATTATTATCATAATCTGGATTAAATCTAATTTTTTTTATCTCAATTTGTGGTATGTACTCTCTAACCTTTGAATCTATATCTCTCCTTAGTTCTTGTTCAGTAATGGTATCTAAAGGCTCCATTAAATAATCATATATTGGAGAATATAATTTAGATCTCATAACTCTTTGACCTCTTTTTGTTGTCAAAAGAGATATTAAATCTGATTGATAAGCTGCTTCAGATGTAATTGTACTATCAAAAACACCACCATCATAAGTTTCTCTGAACGGAAATCGGATATTTATTGTATTAGCCATTGATAATAAATATATCATTAAAAAATTATTGATTTTTTTATTGTTCTATTTATAAAAAAAATATAAAAAAATGTCTGTTTATCGCATTTATCCAAGCAAAAGCAATACAATTGCAAGCGGTTCTGCCTTTGAATACATAAATTCTTCACAAAATCCTGTTTCTGATATATTTTATGGTGGAGGATTCACCGAAAATGGAGTATATAGAGAAAATAATATAAGCAGATTATTGTTGTATTTTGACCTTTCTAATTTAGTAACAAAATTTAGTGATTTAATTATAAATTCTGGAACCGTACAATCCTTTAGAATTGTATTAAAAAATTCAGTCCCTTCAGATAAAATTCTCATACCAGAATATCAAAATGCGACTTTAAATAAAGCTATTTCCGCTTCTTTTGATCTAATTTCTTTCCCAATAGACAAAGATTGGGATGAAGGAAGAGGTTATGATTTATTTGATACAAATTATTTGATAAAGTCTGCAGGCAATCTGAGACTTACCGGTAATTCAAATTGGATTTATGCAAAATCTAATGATTCTTGGAATGAACCCGGAATATATAACAATCCAACAGCATCCACAACTTATTATTCCACTCAGCATTTTCAGCTGGGTAGCGAAGATATAAGTATGGATGTTACAAATATTGTTAATGATTGGTTGTCTGGTGGTTCTATAAATTATGGATTAGCAGTCAGTTATTCCAGACCCTATGAATTAGAAAGTGGAGATACACGAAATATTGCTTCATTTTTTACTCAAAAAACAAATTCATCATTTAAACCTTATTTGGAGGTTACATACAATCAAACAATAAATGATGACAGAAATATAGTAACAAATAATAGACCTTGCAGATTATTTCTTTATACGTTTTCAGGAAATCAGGCAACAAATTTCTATTCATCTAGTACAGTGAGTATAAAAACGATGAGTAATGCTAATGTGTTTACAGGTTTGGTACCTCAACAACTTTCTAAAGGCGTATATTATGTTGATGTTTGGATGAGTGGTGCAACACCCGGTCAAAGATATAAAGATGTTTGGCAAGGGGTAACATTTCAACCCGGATATGATCAAACAGATTTTATTCAATTTTTTGATATAAATCAGAATTATTACACAAATAATTCTAAAAGTATAAATGATTATGTGGTCACAACATATGGGTTAAATAATAATGACACCCTACAAACAGATGAACTCATTAGAATTTATGCTGATACGAGAGTGAATTATACTTTAAAAAGTCCAAAAACAAATTTTGGACTCGAATACAGACTTTCTATGAATAATGTCATAGAGATAATTCCTTGGACACCATGTAATTCTGCAATTATTGATGGGTGTGCTAAATCTTTCTTAGACTTAGACACTTCTTGGCTATTGTCAAATCAAAACTATCAAATTACATTCAGAATTAACGAACTAGGAACTAGAAGAATAATTGCTGAAAAATTGAATTTCAAAATAGTCGATAAGTTATATCCACAAGATTATTAATTAATTATTTTTTTGTGTTTATAAATTATTTTAGTTATAAAAATAGAATATGCAACAAGAAGAAATTCTTATACAAGGAGAAGCAGTAAAAACATTAATTAATTACTTCACTACATTCAGTGGTCAAACCTCTGATGACAATTCTATTTATTATCTTATAACTGATGTAAATAACAATCCTTTAAAACTAAGTCAATCAATTTTAGAAACAGAATTTGGATTAGATTATGATAATTACAACATTCCACTTTCAGCTATAAGTGCTGGTTATAATATTTATACTGGAAGTGTAATACAAAACGAAGTATCTAAAAAAATAGATTCCAACGAAAGAGCTTATATTTCGGAAGATTACATAGATAGAATTAAATATCAAGCAAATCAAAATCAAATCCCTTTAAGCAATTTATTTTCATATGTTTTTTTTGAAGAGGTTTTGTTTAATGATTATTTTTTAAATATAAAAATTAATAGAGGGGTAGAAGTTTTAAATACATTAAATGTATACAATGTACCAATAAATGAATCTCCAAAATTTACTAATGATAGAGGTGTGCTTTTTGGAAAAATAGAAGCTATTCAAGTTTTATTAGATGATGTTGGAAATAAGTTAAGAGTTCCAATAAAAAATGCAGTCGTCGGAATTTTTAATCCGAGTGAAGAAATACCTTCAATAGGATCTGTAGATGAAAATGGGAATAGAATTGAATTGAATTTATTTGAGAATTTAACATCTGTAAATGGGCCTAATAATTTAACAAGCTATGGAAGTTTTCAATCATATCTTACTGATGTCACATATTCTCCAAAAGATTTAGGAAATGATACCATACCACCAAAATATAAATATACATCTTTAACCAACGAATTTGGAGAATTTGTTCTTCACAACATTCCAACTGGACAACAAACTTTAATGTTGGAAGTAGATTTATTAAAACAAGGGTTAGAACCAGAAGAAGTTGCATTAAATTTTTTTCCATACCCTTTAAATGATGAGCCAAATATTTCAACAATACCTCATTTATATTTTAATCAATTTCCAGTAAACATAGTCCCGTCTTGGGGTGAATTTCAAACAGGATATACAGAAATAGAACTTTCAATTGTGTTGGATTTAAGAAAATGGATAACTTTTTTTACTTATCCCATTTCAGCACAAGCTGGTAATCCACAAAATATAACTAATCAGTCAGTCGAATCTACTCCAAAAGTTCTTGAAGAATTGGCTGCAATTGGAGTCAATAATCCTTTTACTGTTTTTATAAGAGACATGACTAAACCTTTTGTCGTAGATGTTTTACCAAAAGTAGAATTAGTAAAAATAATTGACATTTATGATAGAAACTTGGATTTAAAAACTTCGTGGAATGATGAATTCAAGATTAAAAATAATAAAGTTGAATTTAATACTACTAATTTTAATGCATTTAAATTACCTGCCAACCTTTATGATCCAAACGGTATTGACACCAATGGAAACAAAGGTTTATGGCTAGGAGCATATCAAATAAAAACTTCTTTTCCCGACCCTAATGTTTCATCTCAAACTACTGGTTTTGCAGAAAATTGGCCAACAGATTTAAACGGTAATGTAAAATATTTTAAGGTAAATCATTTTGATTTAAATAGATTTAGTGGTTGGGAAAATGAGTCTGATTCTCCTCCTCCCGGTTCCGGAATTGGAAAATATCCTTATGAAAAACCATGGTCATTAAATTATCCTGATACATACAGAGTTGCAAGAAAACCAATAATTACAAACCCATTAAAATCATGGAATCCTGATGGATCACCAAATTTAAATCCTACTATAACAAATAGAAATGGAATAACCAATACATACAACTTATCTGAAGGACAGTTTTTTCTACAACCAAGATTTATAGACGGTGATATGGCAGGAGGTCCAGATGCTTGGGCTACAAATGCTAATGGTTATGGTTTACAATCATTCAATCAAGTTTATGCAGGAAATAATTTTTCAAGAGAAGTAACAAAAAATGAAATTTGGAGATATGAAGCAGTTGATCACTGGACTGAAGAGTGGTCTAATGGGTATAATGCTGGACTCACACCTTATGATTTAGATAAATATCCAGAAGCTTATGATTGGGCTGGTAAACCAGATATTGCTGGAGAAAGATATCAAAGATTAGAAGCTGGATATGCATATTGGCTAAAACCTAGAGGGTGGCCAAGAATTAAAAATGAATCTTGGGGAGATCATTTATTAGAGAATGACTATAATATTTTTGCAAATCATGATAAAAATTCAGTTTATCAAAGTCCAAATGAATATAACTCATATTACTTTTCAATTTACAATTACATTGATGAAGTTACACTTCAAATGGGAAGTCGAGCAAATTTCTTTTCCAAATTTGGAAGATTAAATATCTATAGAATTGAAAAACCGTATTATTTAAATCCAAAAAAACCTCCTTTCACAGCTAAGTTCGCAAGATTTAATTTACAAGAATTAATTGTTGATCAGTCTAAAAAAAGTTCAGATACTTGTAAAACTTGTCCCGGTCCAAAATCTGAAGGTTTTGTCTGGTTACAAAAAGGAGAACTAACTACAAGTCCATCCTATTCTTTTAGAAAAAGATGTGAAATCAAATTCACTAGAATAGAAAATTATAGACAAGGTCAGTTAAGAATTGTTAATATAGGAACAACAAAAGTTAATATCAATGGCCAAGAAGTGGTTCCCGGAGGTTGGGACAAAGGAATGGATTTTCAAACATATTCGTATTTTGAAATTGTTTTACCAGCTAATGATAAATATAATCCTAATACAAATTCTTATGAAGGTGCATCATACTTGTTTTATTTAGGACAAACGTATACTCCAAGAGGAATAAAATCAATTGCAGGTATAGTTCAACCAGTTTATAGATATGCTGTAGGTGCAGAGGGTGAAGAAAAAAATTATTATTTGACTAGTTTAGTTCCTAGAGAAGTTGGATTAGGCCCTAGTAAATGCAACGCATCATCCGACTATGCTACAAATGGAGGCCAACCTTATGATTCAACTTTTAGAAGAGAAAATTACTATGGTGTTTTTATAAATGGTTTGGCGTATGGAGAAATTACAAATCCATATAAAGTAAGTAGAAGTTATTTTGACGCTAAAGGATTTTTACCATATGTAGGAGAAGAACTAGAAGACGCAAGATCATTTGATATCAGAAATAATGTTCCATTCCAAGGGTCATGGTTTTTTTCAGATTGGCTGAATCAAATAAATAACGGAGCTTCTTTATCAGTATTTCAACCTAAACCTTTGCAGCCAAATGAATATCCTAAAGGTTACAATAACATGAGATACTATCTTGAAGGTGTATTTGGAGGAGGGTCCCCACAATCAAAAAGTTATATACAAGCATTTAATTATTAATGAAAATAAAAGAATTATTACCAAGTAAAGATTATGTAAATGCAAAAAACATTTCACTTTTTGTAAATGCTGAATTATCCAGAGAGGAAAGTATTTTAAAAGTAGAAAAAGCAGATAATGTTTTTGATTTTTCTGTAAAATTTGAACAGGAAAGAAATGCTTCTTATAAATTTTGTTTGTACGGTATGGTAGAATCTAAATGGGGCGATTGTGATAATCTAAAATTAGATTTCAGAATAGGCGATTCTAGTACAAATGCCACTAGTGGTCTGACAAATTATCCATTTTGGATATATGATAAAAGTTCAAATACATCAGCATTAACTTGGTCTGTACTTTCCAAACCTCTAGATTCTAGAAATGGTGATTTGAGTAAAAATCTTTACGGAAAAAAAAAGGCACACTATTTTTTTCCTTTTGAACTTGACATTAAAAGTCTAACAAATACTAACAAATCAATTTTTGTTTCAACCTATAATTTTATTTCAAATTTATCTGCAGAGCAAGAATTTCCATTTTTTTATTATAATGAAGATGGGTTACCACTTGAATATGGTTCTGAAACAGCTGAAATTTTGGATAATGGAAATATTATTGAAATAAATAATAATTATCCATTTTTTTATGACAGACATTGGATTAGGAGAGAAGTTGAACCTACTGGACCCCCTTTTATATATTTTGAACAAGAACAAATTACTGTTACAGAAGGTGGTTCTAACGACAGATTATTAGAAAATAAATTTTTTGATGTTGAAATATCTATTTCAAAACCACCGAGAGGTTATGAAAAAGCAAAATTAAATGTTGTATATGGTGTTGATGAAAACATGAATGAATATACAACAGTAACATTGCCTCAAGATGTTATTTTAAATTTTAATGACATTGAATGGAATAAAAATGATAATCTTACAAAAAATATAAGAATCAGAATTACTGATGATTTTTATGTTGAACCTGTCAAAAGACTTACTTTGCAAGTAACTCCAATTTTAGGTCTTTTACCAGACCCAGAAAAGGCTCAAATGATTTCCTTATATGTAAACGATAACGATGTTCCATCTCAAGTGTCTTTTTCAAGTCAATCTTTTGAATTTACAGAACCAAGACAAGATAATAACCCGCTAATAATTCCTATTGATATAAATCTTGACAGAAAACTACTAGTTCCAAATCAAAGTTTAGAAATATATATTGATGAAAATGAAACTGATTGTTTGTCAACATTTGGCTTTCAAAATACACAGGGAACAGGGTTTAGCAATAGTATTGTTGTAAATTTAAATCAAATTGATTTATTATATTCTGTCAATTTTTATTTCATTTCAGCAAGACAAGACGATATTCAAAGAAAAATAGTTTTAAAATTTAGAAATCTTACAAGCAATTTAATAGCAGGTTCTTTTAATCAAGGACAAAGTATAAATTATACTTTATATGTAAATAAAGACATCGATAAAAGATATGTTGAATTGATAATTCCATATGATGCCCCTAATGGAATAGCTGTATTAAGAAGTCTATACAACAAACCCGTAGCTAAAAATACATATGTTAGTCAAGGGTTAAATGATAATTTAACAAGACTACAAACTTACTACCAATCTAATCAAGGTTATATTGAGAAAAATACACTAGTAACCGGAAATACCGATAGCAAATTATTAAGAAGTTTAGTTTTAGAACCCTATTTTAAAATAAATTTTACAAATTTAGGAAGTAACGTTGTATTTGATAATAAACTATATAAATTTTCTGAAACAATTAGTGTTGTTGTAACTTCAGGTTTTACAACTGGCGTTTCTACTGATCAGTTTGTATACGATGGAAAACAATTCAAACTAAAACTTCCAGCAAATGATGAATTTTTTGGAGGTACAATTCCAGCATTTTTAGGTTTAAATCAAAATTCAATTTGGGGTTTTTTTAAGTGTAAGTATTCTATAACGTTTGAAAATAACAGCTATAATTATCTACCAAACATAGATCCTAATTCAGATAATTTTAAAACTAGTAACCTATTAAGTAAAACGGTTTTACTAGGAGAAGAATTTAACAACGCTTTAAAAATAAATACAGATACTAATATAACATTAAATTCAGGTAATGATAATTCAAAAGAAACTTATTATTTTTTTACAAGAATAAAAAATTGTTTTAGTCAAATTCAATATGACGCTCAAGGATTTATTGAATCTTATACGGGAACCAGTTTAGATAAAACAACAAATGTATTATATTATCCAAGTGCAGTGATTATTCCAAATGGATATTTATTTAGTTCTTTATCAAATGTTGATACAACATATAATCAAATATTTATAACTAAAGGTATCAATATTTTGCAGAATAATTTTATTCCAGTAGCACCATTAAATTCAACACAAAATAATTTTCCAATAAGTGATATATTATTATTCGAGCCTTTTTCAGATTATCAAATTAATTTAAAATTATATTTTGGTCAACTACTAATACAGGCAGGTTATGGTACTTTGACTACCTTTCCAAATGGATTTACTTCTCCATCTGTTCAAGATGATTCTTTTGTATTGGCAACAACTCAATATGGTGGTTCATTCACACAGAAAAATCTATTTTTGTATGATTGGTCACAGGCAAATGTTAATACAAAAAACCAAGCTGTAATAGAAATTATAAATAATGGAATTGTATCATCAAATATTTTAGGTTTTAACGTTAAACCGAATGAAAAAATATGGATATCTGAAAGACCTTTGAGTATTAGAGTAAATGGGGTTTATAATGTTGTAAGATCATTAAAAAATTTATCATTTGACGTTCCAACAAATGATAAATTTGTATATCAAATAAATACTAATTCAGGAATTAGGACGGTAAATAAATTAACTCAAGGCAATTATATAATATCATTTTTAAACTTTGTATTATATAACTACAATGGAACGCCATCAAACAAAGTTATAAATAAATCAATAACATTTAAAAAATCTCCATCCATTTTAATTTCATCTGCTTTAGGATCCTCTAGTCAATTAACCTATCAGGAAACCGATTTTTTCTTAAGGACAAGATTTTCGGCTAATGCTTGGCAAGGCTCAGATCCTGTTTGGGGATGGGCTTGGTGTAATAGTTTTTTAGGAAATCTTAAAAAAGTATCAACAAGTCTTATTTATAGATCAATCAAAATTAATGGATTTTTAGCAACAGCTTCAAATAATTGTCCCATAGAAGATGTTTATTTTTCAAATGATATTTCTATCAACGGTGACTATTGTAATAAAAATGGATTTACTTGGATAAAAAGCACTAATCAAACAAGTGACTAAAATGGAAAAAAATTTAAAAATAAAATTATATATAGATTCTAGACCAGAGGGAATTGTTCAGCCTGATGGAACTTATGGAACTCAAAACCATAAAGATTTTTATCTTAATGTAAAACTAAACAGAGAATTAAAATTATTCGATGATTATGTTGACGTTGAATTAGATCCCTTAAGAGTATCAATGGAAAGACAATTAATTAATCCGTCTTTTATAGAATTTGGCTTTTTTGAAAGTATAAGATCTACCGGCATTAGTGGTAAGACAAATAGCAACAATACTCTTGTACCGACCACTCAGAATATAATTAAAAAGGCAGAAATTTTTTCTATAACTATTAATAAATAAAGAATGCAAAAATTTGAGATATTATACAACATTGCCTTCAGTGCTAATACAAATCTAAATAGTCTTTTGACTTTAGATTCTAACGAGCCTGTATTGTATGATACTCAACAAAATATTAATTTAAATCAAGAATATTTCTCTTACACACCTCAGGTAGGTGTATCATTAGTAAATGATTTAAATGTCAAAGCTTTTTTAGATAAACCTGAAAATGAAAAAATTGCTTTAGAGTTTATTAATTATATAAAAAGCCTCCTTACAATTGAGGAATTTAGGGATTTATTTTATGATAATAAAAAATTAGCAGAATTTTTTAATGATTATTATAGGAAATATATTAATTATTCAAATCAAGGTCAAAGTACAGATATTGAAAACACTGATATTAATCTCATAGATACAAAAAACAGTTTATTCAATGCTGATGAAAAATATCTAAAAACTAATTCTTTAACAAATTATTTTACCAATAGGGTTTTACCTAATGGTAATTTTTTACCAAATAACTATCCAAACGCAACAAGACCATCTGATTTTATTAATTTTACTGGAGATAGTGAGAATTACTATCTTAATATAACAATTAATAAAAAAAGTGCCTTATTATCATTTGAAGACTTTTCACAATATTTTAAAGACACATGTGATGGAAATATTAATGTAACTAGATATTTGTATAGAAATAACTTTAATAGTCAACCACTTTATGGTAACATAGATGAAATTATCAGACTTCAACAAAGTTCAAATTCTAATTTCGGTCCAAATACCAATTCAATAAAATATCTTGAAAGTTTACTTCCGGTAAATTTTTTGAGAATGCAAAATCAATCCAATAATTCAATAAGTCAAAGTCAAAACAATACAGCACAAATAGTTTTAGAAGATGGTATTTATTTTAGCTCTCCAGCACAAGTCATAAATATTCCTCAACCATCAAATGACAATCAAATACAAAACTTTAGAGGTTTCAATGTTTTTAAACAATATTTTAATTGGAATTATAGGAGTTATAGCCCCAACTTCAATAGTGTGCAGGATATAAATCAAAACTATATTTATCAAAGTGTAATTGATTTATCAGCTCAAATTAATACTTTAATAGATAGCTCTAACCCAAATTTAAGCTTGAGTATTAGACAATCTAGATCAATGTCTATGGGCTCTAATAACAATTCAAATGTACCGAATCTAACTAGGTGTGAATTTGAATTTGTTCAAGATCAAAATTGGTATAATTTAGACTATATTGGTCAAATTTATGATCCCTTAAATACTAATCAACTTTCAATTTCAATAAAACATAATTTCCCAAATAAAAGAGATAAAGTTATATTAAACTACGAATACTTCTCACCAAGCCTTCTGGGTCCTGATGACGGAATTAGTGCTTTTAACTTAGCCAATCCAAACAACGATGTTTTAGATCCAACATATGAACTGCAATTTGATATAGGAGATACTGTTAAAACCATAAATATAAACATTTACAAGAATTGGGGAGTTAGATCTCCAATAGTTTTATCTTTAAGACCTTTCAACAATCCCAATCAAATTTGTCAATATTTAATAATTTATTTAGAGGAATTTTATGACTTAAGCACATATAATTATTATGAACAAATCGATGTTACAAACACAAACAAGTGTAAATTAATGTATAATGGATTTGTTTTCGAGAATTTTAGTGACAGTTTTTTAGAGAGATACAGACAAGATTATATTGATATAAATTATTTAACACCAAACCCAAATATTTTAAGTAGAGACATTTTTGATCCCAATTTAGAGGATTCAGTAAATTCAAAATTACAGAGTATTTTAAAACTCTCTTCTATAAATTTATTTAATATCGCAAAAAAAATTGGTGTTCCCATGAGTGGTATATATAACATTTATGTTTATGGTTCGTATTATTTTGGTACTGTAAATGATACTTCAGATATAGATATTATAATTGTTGCCCAAAATGCTGAACCTCTCACCATTATAAAAGAGGACAATGTTGAGTATTATATTTACAACCCAGATGAATTTGAAAAACAATTAAACGATGTAACTGGAAGTGCATTTGTAGAAGACTACGTTCCTACAGATAGGGTTTGGCAAGTTTATAACACGCAATCATATGATTTTAAAGCCCTAGAAAGAATTAAATTTAATTATGTTTTAGATAAACAAAAAATAAAAACAAAACAAAAAGAAAGAGGAGATTTTCATTTGAATTTAGCCCAAAAATCTTTTGAAAATAGAGAATTTGAAAGGTACCAAAAAGCTTTATGGTCTGTTATCCGAGGTTATGAAATGTCAATAGATTTAATCAAAAATGGTAAAATTTTAGATATTCAACAATCAAATGATAACTTAGAAGAGATAAGAAATAGCACATTTAACAATTGGCAAGAAGTTTTAGCTTATTTTCAACCGAAAATCAATAATGTATATCAAGAAATGTTATCTCTATAATTTTTTAAAATACTATTTATTTTTAAATAATATTAAAATATGGCGGTTGGTCTATATGGTGTAAACAAATTAGCAGATGTGTCAATTGATGACGTTGACATTCTTTATGCCTATAGTGCTTCTAGAGAGGAAATTGGCGACATACAACTGAGGCCCCTTTTTAACTCCATAACAAATTCAGATTTTAGAAAACTTATTGGTGCTGACGGAATGTATAAATTAAGACTTCCGGCAAATGTGTTTAATAAATTGGGATATTATAGCATATTAATTAAGCCAAAAACATTTCAAACCACGATATTAGATTGTTCATACGTAGTAACAAACGATAATAATCAGCTAAATATATCAAAAAAAGGCATAGTAATACCTGCTTTACAGTTTTCTAGAAATAATTCACTTGTAGGTTATCAAATTGAATATTTTGATAGCAATGATGTAAAAATCAATAATTTAACAAGAATTATAACTTCAAGTGATTTGGTAAGCATCAATGTAAATAATAATACCGTAAATCAAGGGGCAACAACTTATGTCCTAGACCCTGCTGGAACAATTTTGTTTTTAACAGTATCACCAGATCAGGGTAGTTTGATATCAAATAATGTCAGAGTAGATATTGGTCAAAAAAATCAAAAAGTATTAATTACAAATACTTATTTTGACCCTTTTTATGTTGAAGTGGAAATGGTTGATCAAACTATAAAAACACTTTCTTATGCACTTTATGGAAATTCGACCAGAGATTTACAAAATGGTATTTTGACTTATTTTAATGATCAGAATTTCATTTACAGACAATACAATTTATTCACAAGGAAAACTGATTTTGAATTTGGTAACGTCGATGTCAGAGAACAAAGAACAATAACGAATTTTGATCAAGAATTTGATCAACTTTCTAGGGGTAATGGAGAATAAATAATTTCTTTTTTAAGTTTTTTTTATTAATTTTATAATTAATGAAAAAAATAATATTTATTGCTCCACACCTTTCAACAGGGGGTCTACCACAATACTTATTCAAAAAAATAGAACTTCTTAAGGATAAATTAGAGGTTTTCTGTATTGAATATGAAAATATTACTGGTGGAGTTTTAGTAATTCAAAGAAACAGAATAACAAAAATTTTAGATGAAAATCATTTTTTCTCTTTAGGACAAAACAAATTATATGAAATTAAAGATTTAATTGATAATATCAAACCAGATTTCATTCATATTGAAGAAATTCCGGAATATTTTTTACCAAAAGAAATTGCTGATTTTATTTATAATAAAAATAGATCATATAAAATTTTTGAAACTAGTCATGATTCATCTTACAATCCGGATGAAAACAAAAAATATTTTCCAGATGCATTTCTTTTTGTAAGCAATTGGCAAATTGAACAATATAAAAATATTGATGTTCCTAAATATTTGGCAGAATATCCAATAGAATACAAAGAAAGACCCAATAGAGAGGAAACATTAATAAAACTAGGATTAGATCCCAAAAAAAAACATATATTAAATGTTGGACTTTTTACACCAAGAAAAAATCAAGCTGAAATATTTGAATTAGCTAAATATTTTGACAATACTGTAGAATTTCATTTTTTAGGAAATCAGGCTGATAATTTTAAATTCTATTGGGAACCTTTATTAATTAACAAACCTGCAAATTGCAGAATATGGGGTGAAAGAAATGATACAGATACTTTTTACAGTTGCATGGATTTATTTCTTTTTACATCTAGGGGCAATAATGGTGATAAAGAGACAATGCCTTTAGTTTTAAGAGAAGCTATCGGTTGGAAAATTCCAATTCTACTTTATAATTTAGATGTATATCAAAATTATTTTGATAAATTTGATAATATAAATTATTTATCTAATTCAGAGAACAATATTGAATTAATTAAAGATAAATTAAAACTTAGAACTAAACAAAAATTTTTTGATGTGTCTTATGATGAAAATGAAGGTAAAATACATTATTCAATAATAAGCAATCACCCTTCTCTCAAAACATACAATATAAGAATGAGAGACCCCTTAACCAATTTAGTTTTTCAAAGTCTATATTCAGACTTATCTTTCAATAAGGGAGATGGAATGTGGATGATTCCAAATGCTCAACAAAATCATAGAAATGGAATTTGTGTAGAATTTTTTGACAACGATTTAAACATAATACAAAGTGAATCTTTTTTAGATTTAAAAAAAACTACATGGAAACCAAATGTATTTCCAACAACAGAAATAATAATACAAAATAAAAAAATAGAACTTAAATGTAATCCAATAGATCATTCTTCATTTTGGAGTTTTTATGAAATTTTCATAAGAGAAGATTATAAAAACATAGAGAATAATGATATAGTTGTTGATATTGGTTCTAATATAGGACTTTTTACATTATATGCTGCTTCGATGGGTGCTAAAAAGGTTTATTCAATAGAACCCATAAAAGAGACATATGAATATTTAAAATTTAATACAAAAGATTTATCCAACATACAAGTTTTCAATTTCGGAATAGGTGCTAAAAATGAAGAAGTAGAATTTTTAACAGGCGAGGTTTCATCAATATCAGGTAAGAAAGAATTAACAGAAAACATAGAACATTATTGGGGTTTAAATAGAAAAAAAGAAAAAGTCACAATAAAAAATGTAAATGATTTTATTTCTGAAAACAATATCAATTATATCGATTATTTAAAGATTGATTGCGAAGGGGCAGAATTAGAATTTTTTGAAACTATTGACAAAGATTTTTTAAAACATAAAATAAAGAAAATAACAGGAGAGATTCATATTAATTCAATAGGAATTGAAGGGTATAATTTTATAGTAAAAACTTTAAAAGATTGTGGCTTCAATTATCAAGACAATTATACAGATGATAAAAATTTATCTAATTTTTATTGTATCAAAAAACCAAAAATCAAAATAATTCATATATTAAATAATCCCGAAGGTCCAAGAGAAATTAAATCTATAGAATCTCTTCGCAACCTATCATCTTACGGATTAGATTATGAACAATTAATAACACCAAAATATTATGATTTACCCCCTTATGAAAATTGTCAAAGACCACACGCAATATCTTTAAATCCCGGAGATTATTTGTTGACACCATCTCACTATGGATGTTATAATTCACACAAAAAATCAATTTGTGATGATTATATAAAAAATTATGATGCTATATTGATTTGTGAATGTGATTGTATAGTTTTTGGTGAATATAAAGAAGTTTATGAAAAAATTATAGATACCTATTTTTTAAACAATAAACATGATTTAATCTCAACATCTTTTGGTAAACAAATTCCGGGAGTTGAGCACGAAAATATAGTTAATGATTTGTTCTTCACGTTCAAACAATCAGAAGCACATTGTTATTTAATAACTAAATCTCACATAAATGAATATGCAGATAAACTATTAAATACAAATTGGGATGCATATGATCTATGGTGTAATATATTTTTCTGGAACAGAAAAAGAGGAATTTATAGAATACCTTATTTTCTTCAACAGCCCGGAATATCATCAATAGATATGAGATTTAAAGAGGGAACTGATATCGATCCAAATACCCCAATATATAGAAAAGAAAATATTGATGATGATATAACTGTAATTATTCAATCATGTGATAATTATGAAAGATTTTGGAATGGTTGGTATTTATCTTTTTCCAGATATTGGGATTGGAGTTTGAATTGGCCGGTATATTTTTGTACAGAAGAAAAAGATTTACCATTCAATGATTTCAGGGTTAATAACATTAAATCTCCTAAATCAATTGACTCATCTCAATTTTCAAATAGACTACTCGATATTTTGAGTAAATTGAATACAAAATATGTATTATATATGCAGGAAGATATGTGGCTTACAGTAAAAGCTGATTATAATACTTTCAAGAAATCTCTTCACAAGGTTAGGTTAAACGATTGGAACTGTCTAAGAATACATGAAAAGCTTTGGGGTTCATATGAATTTATTAAAACAAGTCATTTTGTTGAAGGTAAAAGAGTATTAAAAGCAAAAAATAATAGTGAATGGCTTTTGACTCACAATGCATGTATCTGGAATAGAGAATTTCTAATTTCTTCTTTAGAAGAGAATGAAAATCCATGGAAAAATGAAATAGATGGAACAGTGAGAATTGCGAACAAATATCTAGATCCAAAAATATATCATTTGAACGAAAGATGGTACTATCAACCCGGAGCTTCACAGGGGGGAAATCTAAATCCGTTTATGGAGGAATATGAAAGATATTTACAATATTCAAAAAACCTAGACCATGAATTTGATTTAATTTAAAAATTATGAAAGATAAAAAAATATTTATAACCGGAGGTGCAGGTTTTTTAGGTAAAAATCTTATAAAAAAATATTATAATAATAACGAAATTACAGTTTATAGTAGAGATGAATCAAAGCATTATTTTTTAAAAAAAGAATATCCAAAAATTAAAACTGTAATTGGAGATATTAGAAACTATGATTTATTAAAGAGAGCTTCAACAAAACATGATATTGGAATTTTTGCAGCTTCTCTAAAACAAATAGAAAGTGTTGATCAAAACGTGGAGGAAGCAGTAAAAATAATTATAGAAGGGGCATTAAACTCAAGAAGGGTAGCAGAGGAAAATAAGATGGAATCAGCTTGTTTTATTTCTTCTGATAAGAGTAGAGGAGCTACGACTTTATATGGAGCTATGAAATTTGTAGCTGGAGAAAGTTTTATAGTGAACTCTGAATGCTCAGAAACAAGATTGAGTTGTGCAATTTATGGAAATGTTGCTAATTCTACTGGAAGTATTATCCCTCTAATTTGGGATGCTATAAAAAAAGACTACGAACTGACTCTATATTCTGAAAATATGACAAGATTTATTTTGACTATTGATGAAGCTATAGAGTTAGTTGAATTTTCTTTGACACAAAAAAGCTACAATATAATACCTAAAATAAAAAGTTTTTATATTAAAGATCTTTTCGAAATTTATCAAAAAAAATTTGGTTTGAGATATAAAATAGGTGAACCAAGAATATCTGAAAAAATACACGAAATCATGATTGCAGAAGAAGAAGTTTCTAGAACAAAAGAAATTGATAATTATTTGTTAATGCATTATCATAAGGTTTTCAATGAATTAAATTTCAAAGAATATTCAAGTAAAGATCACTGTCTAAGTAAAGAAGAATTAAATACATTTTTATTGAACAAAAATTACTTCAACAATATTTAAAAAAAATATGAAACCAATACACTTAAGAAACGTACCACCACCACTTGAAACATTTGATCATGTATCTTATTTTTCATTTATATGTTCATACTTAAAACCTGAAAGATATTTAGAGCTTGGTGTGAGAGATGGAAGAAATTTTAATCCAATTTCTGAATTTTGTCAAGAGTCTTGGGGAGTAGACACATCATCATGTCCATTTAACTTAAAAGGTAATATGAAATATTTTCAAATGACAACAGACAAATTTTTTGAAGAACTAGATCCCAACATTAAGTTTGATATGATTTTTATTGATGCTGATCATTCACATGAACAATCTTTAAAAGATTTTATGAATGCCTCAAAACACATTATAGAAGATGGATTCATATTCTTTCATGATACATACCCTTATGACCCTTACATGTTTGATCCGGGTTTTTGTAATGATGCATATAAAACCCCTTTATTTATTAAAAAAAATTTAATTGACGATTTTGAAATTCTAACACTACCATTTAATCCGGGCGTTACCATGGTAAAAAAAATCAGTAGATTTAAACAATTAATTTACTAAATAATGAAAATTTTAATATTGGGCCACAATGGTATGTTAGGCCATGTTGTTTTAAGTTATTTTAAAATCAAAGGTTTCAAAGTTGATACATTAGATTTGAAATGGCCTGATGAAAATTTTAAACTGAAAATTAAAAATTCTGAAGCTGATGTATTAATTAATTGCATAGGAATTATTCCTCAAAAAAATCCAAAACTTAATGATTACTTAACGATTAACATCATGCTTCCAATATGGTTGGCTGATAATTTTAATGGATTGATCATTCATCCTAGCACAGATTGTGAGTTTAATGGTAATATTGAAGAAAATGGATTTTATTCAAAAAAAACAATAAGAAATGCTGAAGATAATTATGGTTCATCCAAAGCATATGGATCATTGTTCTTAGAGAAAAACTATAAAAATGTAAAGCAAATAAGAACTTCTATCGTTGGACCAGAAAAAAATTCTAATTTTTCTCTTTGGAATTGGTTTGTTAATAATGAAAGACAAATAATTGATGGATTTACTAATGTTTTTTGGAATGGAATAACTACATTGCAGTGGGCTGAAATTTGTGAATTTATTATAGAAAATCCTGAAAATTTTGAAAATGTAATTCAAGTAGGCTCAGAAAAATTAAGCAAATATCAATTACTATCAAAATTTAATAATTTTCTACATTTAAATAAAAAAATAAATCCCGTTCTTAATAAAAAAAACATAAACAAATGTCTAGAAAGTGATATTAATTTACCAAGTCTAGATATGCAAATTTTATCTATGATATACTTTAAAAAAAAATATTTATAAATGAATTATATATTTATCAAAGAATTACTTATTACAACTTGTAATTTATTAAATTATTCAAAAATTTTAGACAAAAATTCAATTTTAGAAAATAAAAAGGATTACAGCAATCAATCAAGTGAAATTTATTATAATTCTTTGAATCATAAATTTGATTTGATAATAATAAAATTTAAAGATTTATCAGATAATGAAAATAATGACATACATAGTTTGATAAATAAAATTAACCTTTGGGGATCAATAGCTATTATTACAGAAAACAATGAAGAATATTTTTTAATTGAGAATAAATTAAAAGATTTAATTGATATAACATCTTTTAAAATAAATATTACAGATCAAAAAAATTTAATATTAATATTTAATGGAACTCAAAAAATATCATTTTTGAACGATGTAACTGATAAATACTTCAAATTCCTTAAAGCTCGTCAATTAAAACCATCGAAAATAGGTTTAGCTTTTTTAGGTAAAAATAATTATGAAAATGAAAAAATAATTCTAAAAGATTGTGTAAAAAATAATTTTGTTTATGAAACATGGTTTAGAAATGAAATTTGGTCAGGCACATACAATTCTTTTTCTCAAATTATAAATGAGTCTGTATTTTGTATGCATGATAGTGAATTTATTTTTTGGATTCATCCAAGAGTAAATACAACGTTTGAAATTATAGAAAATCTTTTAGTTCTCTTGTGTTCTGGTTATGCATTTGTTTCAGAGGTTAATTTTGGACTTTTTGGTTGTTCAAAACAATTGTTTAGAAAAATTGGCTTGATGGATGAAAGATTTATTGGAGGTGAGTGTGAAGATTTAGATTGGTTTTTTAGATTAAAAATGAATAATATTTCTTTTTTCGAAAGGGGTAATGAATCAATATGTTTACCTCGTGTCAGCTCATGGGGAATTTTTAGAGGATTATCTCACACTCAATTCGAAGAAAAATGGTTAAGGGTTGGTGAAAATCAAAATTACAATAGTTATACCGAAACAGATTGGACTTTATCAAAAGATTGTGAAACAGAGAAAAAATTAATAGATTATAAATCTAGACCAGATATTGAAAAAACTTGGTTAAATTGTGACCATTCTTTTGGTAAAACTTGGTTAGCAGATAATGCAGTTAAAATTTCATTTGTCAAAAATGAATATTTAGAGAGTGAAGAATTTGTAAATTCTACATTTTTAATTAACGTGGAAGAAAATTATATAAGATTTGAATTTTTATGTGAAAAAAATTTATTTATAATGGCAACTGTACATAATAAAAATGGAGTTGTAATTTCTGGGTGTAGAATAAAAAATAACTCTTTTTATATGGTTCCAAGTTCACCTCTTAAAGAAAATGAATTATATGAATTAAGAATAAATTTTGGACAATATAGATTAACTCAGTTTTTTGTGAATAAAATCCCTTTTAATTTAAAAATGGATAACTTTGCAATTAAGATTAAAAATAAAAAACTCAAGAATTTTTAATGTTTTAAATAAATAAAATTATATAAATGAAATTATCTATAATAACTTCCTTTTATAATTCTGAAAAATATATCCAAGAATTAGCAAGTTCAATTCTGTCTCAAAGATATAATAATTGGGAATGGATTATAGCTGACGATTTTTCTTCAGACAATACAGGTAAAATTCTCGAAGAACTTTCAAGACTAGATAACAGAATAAAATTAAAAAAACCAAATTATAAAAAAGAAATTTGGTGGAATCCACAACTACATGCTACCGGAGACATAGTATGTCCAATTGATGGTGATGATAAAATTTTACCAAATACATTTGAAAAGATTGTTTTTTATTTTGAAAAATTTCCAGAAGTTATTTTTCTACATTTTAATGCTAATAAATATCAAGATTCATTACCTTCCTCTAAAGAAAATTTTTTAGAAAGATTTGTTGACAATGTTTATATATCAAGAGATAATAATTCATTTTTAGAAGCATTTGAAAGATTGACACCAGAAAGAAGTGGAATTTTTGGCTACTTAAGAATATTTAGAAATTTACCAGAACTTAATTTTAAAGTACATGAAGATAATGAAATATGTACTTCTAATGATGCTCAATGGTTAATTAATCTCGAAGAAAAAGGAAAATGGTTGACTATTCCTAGAACAGTTTATTTGGCTAGACAACATTATGATTCTGAAAATTTTAGAAATTGGAATATAAGAGGTGAGGTTGTTCTCATAAAAGAAGCAAAAGAAAGAAGAAAAAATTCAAATATTGAATATCCGAGAAAAAACACATTCTTTGATGATATATACGAAGCTGCCGAATCAACATATATAAGTCCATTAAACTGGGAAAATTCAAGAAAAAAAATAGGTTTCTTTAATTTCAATTACAATGAAAAACAAAATGAAAAACTAAAAATTCTTTTTTTTGATCATGATCTTTATTTTGATGAATATATTGATTTGGATTATGCTTTTTTAAGAATAAATTCATTTGATGATGCCGAAACTATATATGAAATTGCTTCTAATATAAATTGTAAAATAAATTATTTTTCTGATAACACTCACCTACACAATAACAATAGAAGTGGCATAAATAATTTAGAATTGATTAAACAAAAAATACAAAACAAAATTCCAATTTATTTTAATTACCAAAACTTTAGAGCTTCTTTTATTGAACTTGATAAAGGATCAAATAATGAAAAAAAAGAAAACATGAATCTTAAAGATACACTAATTGATGTTTATGAAAAAACACCAATTTCAATTAAAGAAAATAAAAAAACAAAAACAGAAGTTTTATTTTCATATTTTAAAGAACCAAGAATAGATTTAAAATGCGAAGAAAAATTTGAAGTGAAATTCAGATTTTTTGACAATGAAACAAATGATCTTTTATACGAAACCACTTTAAGAAATAATATGTTCGCTCAGTTGAACAGAGAATATCATAGAGATTTTTATATACAATATAAACTTGAAGGTAAAACTCATATCATTAAACCATCATTTGAAAATCAACGTATATATATACACTTAGATTCCTCATCACTGGGAGACACAATCGCTTGGTTTCCACAAGTTGAAGAGTTTAGAATAAAAAATAATTGTAAAGTAATATGTTCAACTTTCCATAATAGTTTTTTTGAAAAAAATTATCCAGAAATAGAATTTGTTCAACCGGGATCAGTAGTTCATAATCTATATAAAATGTTTACTATAGGTTGGTTTTATGATGATAAAAACGAAATAGTATCATCAAAAAATCCTTTTAATTTCAGAGATCAACATCTACAAAAAACAGCTTGTGATATTTTGGGATTAGAATTCAAAGAAATAAAACCAAAAATAGATTTTACTCCATCTGAAAGACCAACTAATAAAAAATATTTTTGTATTGCTAATCATTCCACAGCTCAATCTAAATATTGGAATAATCCAAACGGCTGGCAAGAAGTTGTTGACTATTTGAAATCTAATGATTATGAAGTTTTTCTTTTATCAAAAGAACCTGATAATTATATGGGAAATAAAAACCCTAAAGGTGTAATTAAAATAGATGGTAAGACTATTCAAGAAATATGTAATTATATTTATCACTCAGAAGGTTTTATTGGATTGGGCAGTGGTTTATCATGGTTATCTTGGTCATTGAATAAACCAACTGTATTAATAAGTGGTTTTTCTAGACCTATTTGCGAAATGACAGATTGTGAACGAGTGTTTGTAGAAGATCAGACTAAAACTTGCAATGGATGTTTCAATGATTTTAGATTAGATCCTGCTGACTGGAATTGGTGCCCAAGACATAAAGGAACTTCAAGACAATTTGAATGTACCAAATCAATTACTTCAAATATGGTAATAGATAAAATTAATAAAATTATATTTTAATTTCCTTGCCACAAGACCCATACAGCTGATGCAGCTGCAGTAAAACTTGTAGCTTGATATAGAGGTGATGTGCTTGGTCTCCAGCTTGCTACGGTTGTTGTTGTAACTTGTAATATTGAACTTATTGGATCAGCATAGTTGCCACTTCTTGGTGCCATAGATGTAGTATTATTACTTGCCCAAATTACATATAAATCATCACCTGTTCTACAACCTGTAAGAGCAACATTAGTTGTTTTTAAACCGGTGGAATTCCATACAGCAGCACAGTTTGTAAAACCCAATCTTGTCCATACTTGTTGTGTTCCTATGCTCATTCTATTTGAAATCCTATAAACAGCCAGTTCAGAAAATGTTTGAGTACCAGCAATAGCCGTATCAACTCTATACCTAAAATCGATTGATGAATATGCCTTTTCAGCTTTACCCAAATATTGACCTGCAACATTCGCACCTAAAGTTGTAGTCGTAGCAGCAGCAGAAACTGGAAAAAATTCAGGACCTCTAACACTTCCAGTTGGATTGATATGTATGTTATAAAATCTAATTCCTCCGTTTGTATCTTTACAATTCCAACCGTCATGTGCTGAATAAGTTAAACTATCTCCAACTGCTAATATAGCTTTCATAATTATTCTAGTAACCGATGTATTATTAAATCTTATGGTGACTGTAATCGAAGCGGTATCATTATTTTCAATAATTAATTCTCTAACTTGTCTTTGAAAACCTGATGAAGGACTTGCTACTAAAGTCACCGCTGTGGTATTATTACTTGTACCATTAGTTTCATTCCCTGAAAACGTATTAGATGAAAATTCATTAAATGAACAAGAAAATGTTGCCTGATTTGTCGTAACACTAGCAGCAAGTACTAGTTCAATTGTTTCATTGGTATTATCTATTAGCATTTTTATTTATTTTTAAACATTAATAGCACCAAACCAAGCAACTTGTACTGGTTGGACTGCTGTTTGAAGTGTAAAAGAAAGTGATGAATTTGTTGATGGTCTAAAACTTCCGGTTACTGTTTGAACAATGCCTGCACCTATAGTATCTACACCACCAGCCCCAACAGATCTTAGAACTAAAGCCGTACCACTTGTAACAGTCCCTATAACAAACCAAATATCCTCTCCAACAGAAAGATTACCATCACCTATTGGTATAACAATAGTTTTACCTCCAGTAGCATTTACGCCGTGGTTTGTACCAGTCGAAACATCGACAAATCCACATCTGGTCAAAGTCAAATTTGTTGCAATTTCTGGATAACCTTTATATATTGCTGCTTCTGCCCATGTTATTGTAGCTCCAAGTGCTGTAGTAACAGCTAATTGAATTGTTACAGAATCATATCTTCTATCTGCTTTTCCCAAATAAAATGCATAATCAGTTCCACTGGTTATTGTTTGTGTTCCATTAGAGTATGGATTAGGTAAAACAGCATATTTAACTCCGGCACTTCCAACTGTTGCATTTGCAGTTTTTAAAATACCATCCATATTAAAAACTTTAAAACCATCAGCAATTGTGTATTGAAGTTGCTCTCCACTAAGCAATTGAATTGAAAATAATATTCTAAAATTAGATGATGAATTTATCCTTACAGTAACAGTATTTTGTCTATTATCACAGTTGTAAATTGAAAGAAATTTTACTTGATCTACTTCGTTAGATGATGGTGCAGAAACCATAGTTACAGATGTAATACCATTTGTTGAACCAAAACTTTTTGTGGGAACTATTGTCGAATTGGTTACATTAATAGTATTATAAGATACATAAAATTGCAGCGGTCTTACTGAGTGTGCCGTTGATAATATAACTTCAAGCGAATCTGTTGTTGCGTCTAATACCATAATTTATTTTTTTTACCATTGAGATGGTTGATATGCAATCCAAGGAATATTTAAAACACCGGAAGTGTTTAGTGTTAAACTTGAATTTGTTGAAGGTCTTAAGCTTCCAGCTACTGAACCTGCTCCACCGGACTCTAATGAATCAACCAAACCAGCTCTTAATGTAAATGTTCCAGTATGAACAGTTCCAAATACAACAAATAAATCATCGTTTTCTGTTATTCCTGTAACATTAATAGTTGTTGTTTTGTTTCCGGTCGTATTTATAACTCCAGATATATCAGCAAATCCACATAGATTTACTACAGTAGTTGCTGAAGCTAATTTAAATTGAGTTTTATATATAGCAACTTCAGCATAAGTTGTTGGAGTGGGATTACTCACAACGTTATACCTAATACTAACTTTGGAATAAGCCCTATCTGCCTCTCCTAAATGAAAGCCATAATCTGTACCTGATGCCAAGGTTAATATATCTGTTAAATTTATTGGTTTAAGATTTATTGGAAATCTTAATTCTCCGGGAGCATCATTCATTCCCAAAACTCTTTGCTCCCCTTCTGCACCATAAGTCCCCCAACCCTTATCATGAGTAAATTGAATGGAATCTCCAGCATCAATACTAGATATAAATATAATTGATTGTCCCGCATTTCCACTATATTGAATTGTTACAGTAGCGTTTGTACTATCATTATTATATATAGAACAAAATCTCAGTTGATTTTGTTGGTTGACACCGGGAGAGGGAACAATGGTAACTGGTGTTAAATTATTAGTTGTACCTTGAAATTTTCCCGGAGTTAAAGATGTTGTAGTTATAGTATTATAAGAGGATATTATATCCAATTGCGATGTTATTACATTACCCGACAATAAAACATTTATTGAATCTGTTGTTGAATCTATTATCATAATTTTTACACTCCTAATGATGTTATTATTAACATTTGTTGAAAGCTTGCACCAGAACTTCCTGATGAACCATTTGCACCAGAACTACCAGAAGATCCTGAACTTCCACTTGCTCCAGTACTTCCTGATGAACCTGAGCTTCCACTTGCCCCAGTGCTTCCTGATGAACCTGAGCTTCCACTTTCTCCAGCACTTCCTGATGAACCTGAGCTTCCGCTTGCCCCAGAGCTACCAGAAGATCCTGAACTTCCATTAATTCCAGAACTACCACTTGAACCAGAAGTTCCAGAACCACTACCCCCTCCAGTAGTTCCCGTATAATAAACATAACCTGTTGCAGAGTCAATAGTTAAAAATCTATCTCCACCAAGAACTTGATTTGTAATAGTTAAATTCTTAACTCTAGCTTCTTCATCTCTTGTTGATGTGAGATTTGTACCTCCAAGTATAACAGAATGATTAAAACGAATAGTGTGTCCAGATCCACCCAAAATACCAGAAAATTTTGCTGCATAAATTTCATTTCCTCTTCCATTTGCAATAAAATTATATTCTGTATTTGCACTATATCCTCTATATGAAGTAGCTTCTATTTTATTTAATCTACCATTAGCTACAGTGTTGTATTTAGAAGTATAATCAGAATTTGCTTTATTTTGTCCAGAAATTAAATTACTATTTCCATTACCAATACTATTATATTTATTTAATAGATTATTGGCTGCCCTTCCATCAATATCTGCATTGATTATTTGTATTATTCTATTTTTATACCCATTTAAAATTCCAGAATTAGTAGTGTTATTTACTGTATTTTGTAAACCATTTTGTATGAAATTATAATTTGTTTTTCCTGAAGCTACGATTTTATTTTGCTTTCCATTTTCAACAGTATTAAAATATGATTGCGAAGAAGTTGTTGTAGCATTTTCATCTGTAATAAAACTTAATCCACCATATATCTCGTTATCAGTCCCGTTTAATATACTGTTTGATCTTCCTTTAATTTCGAATTTTTGATTAGTATCTACTTTATATATTCTTAGGTAATCCGAAATTAAGTTACTATATCCATTGTTTATAAAATGATATTTACTATAAACACTATTGTATACGTTGAAATAATCAGAATTGTTTTTATATCCTCTTATGTTTAATTCTATTTTATTGTATGCACCATTATCTATAAAACTTGCTTTTGCAGAACCTAAAAAGTTTTGGTATCCGTTTACTATAAAGTTTCTTTGAGTATGGGCTGTAGCATAAATTTTATTACCAATACCGTTTGAAATTAAATTATAATCAATGTTAATATTATCTTGAGGAGTAGGAACAAAATTTATATTTATTCTATTTAACTTTCCAGTTGTAATATTATTGTATTTGGTTGTATTAAAGTAAATGTCATCATTATTTCCTATGTAGTTTTTATATCCATTGAATATACCTGAATTTTTAGATGATCTCTTAATTTTACTTTGATTTCCTCCGAATATTAAAGCGTATTGACTTGGTCTATATGTAGTTGATGTTATAGTGTTGTCTCTACCGGCTAATATTCCAGCATGATCAGCAAACTGAGCAATCGAATTACTTCTTCCAGCCAAGATACTCCAGTTACTATAAACATTTAATGTATAATTATTCCTTAAAACTTTTAAAGAAGTGTTATAACTGTTTCCATAAGTCCAAATAAAATCAGCAGGAGTTGGTAAAGTAGGTGAAACACCTGAGGAACCAGAAGTACCAGCTGCCCCAGAAGATCCTGAACTTCCATTTACACCAGAACTTCCAGAACTTCCATTTACACCAGAACTACCTGCACTACCACTTGTACCAGCAGAACCTGCACTACCACTTGTACCCGAACTTCCAGATGAACCAGATGTACCAGAACTTCCAGATGAACCGGAACTTCCATCTATACCAGAACTACCTGCACTACCACTTGTACCAGATGAACCTGCACTACCGCTAGTTCCTGCACTACCAGATGATCCAGATGTACCAGAACTACCAGATGAACCAGATGTTCCTGAACTACCCGAACTACCACTTGTACCCGAACTTCCAGATGAACCAGATGTTCCTGCACTACCAGAACTTCCTGATGTACCAGAACTACCCGCACTACCGCTTGTACCAGATGATCCTGCACTACCTGATGTACCCGAACTTCCAGATGAACCGGAACTTCCGTCTATACCAGAACTACCCGCACTACCGCTTGTACCAGATGAACCTGCACTTCCTGAT